>Ga0180216_1000161_pt1 | contig 81466 bp, 76 predicted proteins | sample eDN3rd37CBELigMG_FD_128879 | JGI IMG/M metagenome (GOLD analysis project Ga0180216, IMG submission 128879) | Enriched Miracle-Growth compost microbial communities from Emeryville, California, USA - eDNA 3rd pass 37_C BE-Lig MG (version 2)... ... | reverse complement strand
GATGGTACTGCACTCGACAGGGTGTGGGAGAGTAGGACACCGCCGAACACCCGTTACCGAAGACCCCCAACATTGTTGGGGGTCTTCGGCTTTGAGGAGGGGACCCGCTTTCGCGGGTCCCCTCTTCTCGTATGCGGACATCCGTCCGACCTATGCTCGGAGTTGTGGGACGGATCGAGCCGGCGACAAGCGTGTTCGGTGATTTCGAACTCACCATGGACGAACTACGAGCGGTCGCCCGATACGTGACGGAGAGCGCCCAGGCCGTGCTCCCCGTCTTCGAAGAATCTGTGCCCGACGACCGTCGTCCACGTGCAGCACTCGACGCGGCTAGGGAATTCGTCGACGGTGCGCGACGAACGAGACTCCAGCGCGTCACTGCCCTGGATGCCCACCGGGCTGCGAAGGCCGCACCGACGGAGGCGGCGTCCCTTGCCGCACGGTGCGCCGGTGATGCCGCGGCGGCTGCCTATCTGCACCCCGTCGCGAAGGCCACTCAGGTCGGGCACATCCTGCGTGCCGCAGCGAGTGCCGCTCGCATCGCCGAACTCCGCGCTGACGGCGACCCGGGAGCCGTGGAGGACGCGCTCGACGACGCCCGGCGACGCGCGACTTCCGTGGTGGTCGACGTCCTCTCCAGATATCCGCTCGCGCCCACGTCGAGAAGTCGGGTCGGAGAGTTGATGAGCGCACTGGATACGTCTCTACGTCGTCGGACCTAGACGACATCCGGAGGGGGACCCGATGCTCGGATCCCCCTCCGGATTCCCATCCCCCGCGACCGGTGCCCATCCCACCGGTCGGCGTCCGGAAGATCGCGACTACAGGTACCAACCGCCGTTGACGCCGATGGCCTGCCCCGTGATGAAGCCGGCGTCGTCCGTGCACAGGAATGCCGCGGCCGCGGCCACGTCGTGCGGTGTGCCGGTGCGGCGCACCGGAGTCATGTTCGCCAGCACGTCGAGGTCGATCAACTGACCGGGTTGTTCCTCGGCCCGCGCCATCGGGGTGTCGATGATCGACGGGGGAATCGTGTTGGCGGTGATGCCCTTCGGGGACAGCTCGAATGCCAGCGCCTTCGTCAGCGCGATGACACCACCCTTGGATGCGACATAGTGTGCGCGATCCGGTGCGCCGGACTGCGCGCTCGACGACGAGATCGTCACGATGCGCCCCCATCCCGCCTCGAGGAGATCGGGGAGCGCCGATTGGATCGTGTTGAACGTGCCGGTGAGATTCACGTCGAGAGTCCGCTGCCACGACTCCGCGGTGATCTCACCGAACGGTGCGCTCTCCTGGATGCCGGCACTCGTGACGATGATCGAGATCGGGCCGAGTTCGGCGCGTGCCTTCTCGACGGCCGCATCCACGCTCGCCCGATCCGAGACGTCCACCTCGAGCCCGATCACGCGGGCTCCGTCGTTCGCCAGTTCGTCCGCCGCGGCTCGGACTGCGTCGCCGCTGCGGTCGAGAAGGGCCACGGGGTGGTTGCGTCCGGCGAGTTCTCCGGCGATCGCTCGTCCGATACCGGATGCGGCACCCGAGACGATGGCCACCCGCTCTGCTGCTGTGCTGTTCTCAGTGGACATGGGCGCTTCCTTCCGTGACGGAGACGGGAGTGAACTCGAGATGGATCTCGGTCAGTCCGCGGAGGATGTAGGTCGGTTCGTAGGCGAAGTGCCGGTCGTCGGCGGGTCCGTGCTTCTCTTCCGAGATCCGGATGTCGCCGAGCCGGTCCAGGAGACGTTCGACGGTGACACGTGCTTCCACCCGGGCCAGCGGACCGCCCGGGCACGAGTGGACACCGCGTCCGAACGCGATGTGTTCGCGGGAGTTCTCGCGGTCGATCCGGAACTCGTGGGGGTCGGTGAATCTGCGGGGATCGCGGTTACCCGCCGGCAGGGACACCATGACGGTGGTGCCCGCCGGAATCTCGACGCCTCCGAGGTTCGTCTTCTTCCTGGTCAGTCGGAAGTCGCTCTTGACCGGACCTTCCAACCGGAGCGCTTCCTCCACGAACTGGGGGATGAGGCTGCGATCCTCGCGAAGTTGCTTCTGCAGGTCGGGGTTCTCGGCGATGAGCCGGAAGGCCGCGGTGATCAGGCGTGCGGTGGTGTCCTGCCCGGCACCGAACAGGAAGGTTGCGAGCCGGACGAGATCGACGACCTCGGGAGTATCGCCGTCCGCGTAGGTGGAGCCGGCGAGGATCGACAGGACGTCCTTCCCCGGGTTCTTCCGCCGGTCCTCGATGTAGGCCGAGAACTTCGAATCCAGGAACTCGAGGGGATTGGTCCCGAGGGCTCCGTCCTCGGCCATCGCCCCGGGGGTCTGCGTCGACAGGTGGGCGACGAAGGCGGCGTGATCCTTCTCCGGTACGCCGAGGAGGTCGGCGATGGTGAGCAGCGCGAAGGGCTGCGCGTACTGGTGGAGCAGCTCGACCTTGCCGGACTCGTGGAAGGTGTCGATCAGGCGGTCCGCGAGTCGCCACATGAAGTCCTCGTTCTCGGCGAGACGTCGCGGGGTGAACAATCCGCCGAGCAGTCGGCGGACGCGGGTGTGCTGGGGCGGATCCATCGTCACGAGGTGTTCGTTCAGCGGGATCTCGGGACGATGACGTTCGATCTGTTCGCCGATGTCGTCGCCCTCGGGTTCGAAGGGCATGCCGGGAAACGGTCCCGTTGCGGCGTTGATGTTCGAGTACGTCGCCGTATCGCGAAGTACAGCAAGACATTCCTCGAATCCGGTCACCGCGACAACGTTGCGTGGACCGGTGAACCGCACCGGGCATTCCGAACGGAGGTGATCGAAGTAGGGATGCGGGTCGGGGATGAAGGACGGATCCGTGAAGAAATCCTTGGAATCGAAGTCGTTCACTCGGGCTCCTGACGTCGTGCGCACACGAGGTGCGCAACTGCGGTGTTTTCCGATGAGAACGCCAGCCTCGCCCGATGCTGAGCGCCTGCCTAGCAGTGCTGGCTACATGGATAGCACGGGGGTCGAATGTGGTCAAGAGCACACTCGTAGGTGTGGTTACGATGAGCGCGCATCGGTGCGCCGCACCGGCCGCGCGAAGCGGACGCCGACGACCACGGAGGTAGGAGATGACGTCGTCGAGGCGGATCGGCTCACCGGATGCGAAGAACAGGACCGTTCTGCTCGACGCGGCTGAGCAGTTGATGCTCGAAAAAGGCTACGCCGCAGTCACTTCGCGTCGTGTCGCCGAGCGTGCCGGACTCAAGCCGCAACTCGTGCACTACTACTTCCGGACCATGGACGATCTCTTCCTCGAGATGTTCCGCCGGCGTGCCGAGGAGGGCCTGGCGGTCCAGGCCGAAGTGGTGAAGTCCCCCAACCCTCTTCGGGCTCTCTGGGAGTTCAGTACCGATCCCGCCGCGGTCGCCGTGACGATGGAGTTCATCGCGATGGCGCGCCATCGCGACGCGCTCCGCTCCGAGATCGCGCGCTACTCGGAGCTGTTCCGCGTCGGGCAGCGGGATGCCGCACGGGCTGCTCTCGCGCGGTCGGGATACGACCTGGCCCGGATTCCTCCCGTGGTGCTGTCGGTGCTGATGACGAGCATCTCGCGAGTGCTCGTGATGGAGGAGTCCCTCGGCCTGACGGCGGGCCATGCCGAGACCTACGAACTCGTCGAGTGGTGCCTGTCGATGCTCGAAGGTGCTGCCGATCGCGACGGAACGGAACCTGCTTTCCAGCGCCGTGACCTGGCCTGATACGCCCCGGTACGGGCTGGAAACCGGAGTCGTCCGAAATCGTGTATTGCAACTACGAGAATAGTATTCTACTTTTGGCTCGGGTGGACAGCCCGGCTTCGGCACCCGATCGCCCGCGGGTCGCCGAGGCGCTGCGCCACCGAGCGTGACCCGGCATCGGCCGGTCCCGCTCGTGCGCTCCGGCCGGCGATGTGCTCGTCGTGCCGGATCTCGACAATTTCTCGAAAAGTCTGCGAACACAGTCTGTTTCGGCGATGCTTGCGACCGTTCGATGGTCGGTGTCGTCCACGCTCATCTACTCCTGGAGGGGAGCAGCCGTGACACCTGCGAGATGGGGGTCGTCGAGACGGTGGTGTGTGCTCGATGTCGGATCGGTGCGGTAGGCCGCGATGAGCACGACGGCCACGAAGGAGATCGGCGCGTGGGCCCGCGGCTACCTCCGGCGACATCCGATGGCGGCGCTCGAAACCGTCGGTGGTCAGTGTGTGCTGGGCATCCGTGCCCTCCAGTATCTGATCCTCGACATCGTCACCCTGAGGTTCCCGTTCGCCGAGTTCGTCCGGCAGGCGGCGTTCATGGCCTCGGCCTCCGCACTGCCCACGATGTTCGTCGCGATCCCGATCGGGGTGACCCTGTCGATCCAGTTCGGGCTGCTCGCCGGCCAGGTCGGCGCGACCTCCCTGGCCGGCGCGGCGAGCGGTCTCGCGGTCATCAAGCAGGGCGCACCCATGGTGGCCGCCCTGCTCATGGCGTCGGCGGCCGGTTCCGCCGTCTGTGCCGATCTCGGATCCCGCAAGATCCGCGACGAGATCGACGCCATGGAGGTGATGGGCCTGTCGGTCGTCCGACGCCTCGTGGTGCCGCGCCTGGTGGCCGCAGTGGTGGTCGGTCTCGCCCTCACCGGCCTGGTCTGCTTCGTCGGATTCCTCTCCGGATACATCTTCAACACCTTCGTGATGAACGGAACGCCAGGCAGTTTCGTCACGACGTTCGCGTCCTTCGCGACGATCGGTGACTTCGTGCTGACCATGATCAAGGCGGCGGTCTTCGGGGCGATCGTCGCGGTCGTCGCCTGCCACAAGGGTCTGTCGACGCGCGGCGGGCCGGCGGGCGTCGCCGACTCGGTCAATGCGACCGTCGTCGCGTCGATTCTGCTCCTGATGATCGTCAACGTCGCCTTCACGCAGCTGTACGTGCTGCTGTTCCCGAAGACGGGGTTCTGACGATGGCGTCCCGGTACCTCCCACCCGGCACCCGGCCGTTCGTCGTCGTCGCGACGGCGCAGATCCGCTCGGTCCAGCGTCTCGGCCACATGGTCGTCTTCCTCCTGCGCGCCGTGGCCGCGATCCCGACGACCCTGCGGCACTACCGGAAGGAGTTCCTGCGCATCCTCTCCGATGTCACCTGGGGCAACGGCTCTCTCGTGGTCGGAGGTGGCACGGCCGGGGTGATCATCGTCCTGGGTGCGTCGGCGGGTGCGATCGTCGCCATCGAGGGATACAACGCGCTGCACCTGCTCGGACTCGAACCCGCGACGGGAATGGTGTCCTCGACCGCCACGACCCGCGAACTCGCCCCCATCATGGCCTCGCTCGCGTTCGCCGCGCAGGCCGGGTGCCGGTTCACCGCCCAACTCGGCGCGATGCGCATCTCGGAGGAGATCGACGCCATGGAATCGCTGGCGATCCGGTCGATCCCGTATCTCGTCACGACCCGGCTCCTCGCCTCGGTGGTCGCGGTGGTGCCGCTGTATCTGGTCTGCCTCACCGTGAACTACGTTGCCGTGCAATCGGTGATCGGGCTGACCGGGGGAGTGTCGGCCGGCACCTACGGCCACTACTTCTCCCTCGTGCTGAACGGCACCGACATCGCCTACTCACTGCTCAAGACAGTGGTCTTCGTCGTCATCACCACCACCATCCAGTGCTACTACGGCTTCTACGCCGCCGGCGGGCCGCAGGGTGTGGGAACGGCGGCCGGCCGCGCCATGCGGGCGAGCATCTCCGCGATGATCGTGGTCAACCTCCTCATGACCGTCGCCCTCTGGGGTATCGGTTCGGGCGCAAGGCTCGGAGGGTAGGCATGTCCATCCTGCTCGAGAGCGACGTCGGACGGGCGACCCCCACCAGACTGTTCGTCGCGGGTGCGGTGGCGCTGCTCCTCGGTGTCCTCGGGGTGGGGGCCGTCGTGGCGAAGGCCGACGGCAGATTTACCCGGACGGTCGATGTGGAGGCCGTGCTCTCGGACATCGGCGACGGACTCCCGGCGCGCTCGGACGTGAAATTCCGGGGCGTGCTGGTCGGTGAGGTCGGCGAGGTCGTCCGCCCGGACGACACGTCCTCCCTCGTCGTGAGGATCGCGCTGAAACCCGAACATGCGCACACGATCCCGAACACCGTCACCGCGCGGGTCGTGCCGAGCAATGTGTTCGCGGTGTCGTCCGTACAGCTCGTCGACAACGGCCCGGCACCCGCCCTGGCCGCCGGGGCGACGATTCCGCAGGACACCGGCCTGGAGACCGTCCAACTGCAGACCGCGCTGACGAAACTCCGCGACATCACCGCGGCGACCGCCCGCGTCGACACCCGGCACACCCTCGGCATCCTCGCCACCGTGGCCGAGGCGACCGACCGTCGCGGTGCCGACATCGTCGCCGCCGGAGAGAAACTCGATCGGATGGTCCGTGAACTCGGAGCGGTCCTCACCCCCGACGGCGGGCCCTCGACACTGGTCGCACTCTCGGATGCCGTGCGTGGGCTGCAGGAATCCGCACCGGATCTGCTCGACGCCGTGAACCATGCCGTGGTCCCCATGCGGACCCTGGCGGAGAAGCAGGCGGAGTTCGGAACGTTCCTGGCGGCGAGTGCCACCACGCTCGACCACGTGGCGAACGGTTTCGAGAAGCACATCGACCAGGTCATCGGTGTGACGACCTCCCTCACGCCGGTGCTGGGGGTCATGGCGGACGGTGCCGACGAGTTCCCGCGCATCACCACACGGATGCGTCGCATCTCCGACAAGTGGTTCGAAACCTTCTGGCCCTACGGCGCACCGCGCGGGATGGGCAAGTTCATCTTCCAGTTCACCCCGCACCGGATGTACACGCGTGCCGACTGCCCCCGCTACGGCGACCTCGCCGGTCCGAGCTGCGAGACGGCACCCGAGACCGGGGCACCTCCGGTCTCGTCGCTGAACACCGCACCCCGGAGCGGAACGCAGGTACTCAGCAGTATCCCGTCCGGCGGCAACGTCGGCCCGGTCGGCAGCGACGACGAGAAGAAGCTGCTCGGTGCCCTCCTCGGCGGCGATCCGTCGGCCGCCGCCGAAGTACTGCTCGGACCGGTGGCGCGCGGAGCGATGATCTCGATCCTCCCGGACGAGGGGAACGGCCTGAGATGAGCTACCGCAAGCCGCTGATCGGCCTCGTCCTGTTCCTGCTGCTGGCCCTCGCCGCGACGTGGCCGGTGGTCGTCACGCTCCAGCGGAACGTCCACGGCGACACGACCGGCTACCGCGCGGTCTTCAGCGATGTCTCCGGACTGCGGGTGGGTGACGACGTCCGGATGGCCGGCGTGCGGGTCGGACGCGTCGACGCCATCGAACTCGACGGGTCGGTCGCGAGGGTGGCGTTCCGCATCGAGACCGGGCAGACGATCCACGACGACACCGAGGCCGCGATCACCTACCAGAACATCATCGGCCAGCGATATCTGGGACTCTCCCGCGGAGAAGGCGGCTCCGGGACGCCGGTCCCGGCGAACTGGGAGATCCCTCTCGAACGCACCGATCCGTCGTTCGACATCTCCGTACTGCTCAACGGATTCGAGCCCCTGTTCAGCGTGCTCGATCCCGAACAGGTCGACCGCATCACGAGCGCGATCATCGCGGCACTCCAGGGGGACGGCGGTGCCGTGACCGCTCTCGTCGCCGAAACATCCCGTCTCGCGGAGTCGCTCGCCGAACCCGACCGCATCCTCGGCGACATCATCGTCAACCTGGACGCGGTCATCGGCGATCTCGCGACGCAGAGCGAGGACGTCGACGCCGTCCTGACCAGTGCCCGTGCGATCTTCTCCGAACTGTCGGCGCGACGAGACGAGACGATCGGCTCGCTCGACTCCCTGTCCGCGACCGTCGACCGGATCGCGGCGATGAGCCGGGAAGTGCAACCCGACCTGCACGCGATGATCAGCCGCCAACCGGGTTTCACCCGCCACTTCCTCGACAACAAGGACAGCTTCGGATATTTCGGGGCGAACCTGACGGGGCTGCTCAAGGGACTCGCGCGCGTCAGTCAGGAGGGCAGTTACCTGAACACCTACCTGTGCAACTTCAACGTCACCCTGATCCCCGAAGTGGGATCGATCATCCCGTCCGTCGTCTCCGAGGTCACGCCCGAAGGGCGGATCACGCATTCCCCGGTGTGCAGGTGAGATCGTGACACGGAAACCGACTCTCGAAGATCGAAATCCCCTGGTCATCGGGACCGTGGCGGTCGTGGTGATCGCCCTCGCGCTGGTCGCCACCGTCGCCGTCTCCCGTCTCGGATTCTCCTCCGTGCGATACGAGGCCGAGTTCGCGCAGGCGGCCCGGATCAGCGCGGGCGACGCCGTGACGATCGCCGGCGTCCAGGTGGGAACCGTCGAAGGAGCGCGACTCGCCGGGGACCACGTGGTGGTGGCGATGGACATCGACCGCGACGTCGAACTCGGATCCGGCACCGTGGCGTCGATCAAGCTCACCACGCTGCTCGGATCCCGTTATCTCGAACTGCAACCCGCAGGAGAAGAACCCCTGGCCGACAACAGGATCCCCCTCGGGAACACCGTGGTGCCCTACGATCTGCAGGAGCTGCTCGCGGACGCGACGACCACCTTCGAGCAGGTGGACGCCGAACGCCTCGGGGAGACGATGACGCTGATGGCGGACGAACTCCACGGCGTACCCGAGCTTCTCCCGCAGGTCCTGCAGAACATCGAGAGCCTCTCCGGCACCCTCGCCGACCGGCGCAGGCAGATCGGGTCGATCCTCGAGGCGACCGCGTCGATCACCACCATCGTGCGCGCCCAGCAGGACAGCCTCGGTGTCCTCGTCCGCGACGGGTACAGCATGCTCACCGAGCTCGAGAACCGACGCAATCTGGTTCAGCGACTGCTCGATTCGACCACCCGCCTCGTGGACGCCCTGCACTCGGTCGTCGTGGAGGACCGGACGCACGTCGATGCGATGATCGCGGATCTCGACGAGTTCCTGCAGACCCTCGCGAACAACGACGCGTTGCTCCGCAACATCCTCCAGATCCTGCCCGTCCCGATCCGGAACTTCACCAACGCGTCGGGGACGGGCAACGAGGTCGACTTCACGGCGCCGGCCGGACCGATGATCGACTCCTGGATGTGCGCCCTCGTGGGGCACACCGGCGAGCCGAGCCTGCGCGACTATCTCGGGGAGTGCCGATGACGGTGACACGGTTGGTGAAGGGGATCGTGCTGGTCGCGGTCGTCGCGCTGGCGGGAGCCCTCGTGCTCGACCGGGTCCTGTCTCCTGATCGACCCGTCACCGTCACGGCACGGTTCGACAACGCCGCCGGTCTGTACGAAGGGAACGAGGTGTCGATCCTCGGGATACCGGTGGGGCGCGTGCTGACGATCGAGCCGCAGGGCACCCACGTCGCGGTCACGATGGAGATCGACGCCGGTGTCGACGTACCCGCCGACGTGCAGGCGGTGGCCGTATCGACCTCCGTGCTCACCGACCGGAACGTCGAACTGACCCCTGCCTACCAGGGCGGGCCGACCCTCGTGGACGGTGCGGTGATCGACCTGGACCGGACCCGGACCCCGATCGAGTTCGACCGCCTGCTCGCGATGGCCGACACCCTGGCCCTCGAACTCGAGGGCGACGGGACGGGCGACGGACCGGTGGCGCGACTGCTCGACATCGGAGCCGGGATGACGGCGGGCAACGGCGTCGGTATCCGGGCCGCGCTCGGCCGCCTGTCGGACGCACTGCGGATGAGCGCCGAGAAGGGCGCGGTGACGGGCAACGAGATCACCACCATCGTCGACAACCTCTCGGCCCTGACCGACATCGCCGCCGCCAACGACGTCGAGATCCGCGAATTCGGCGAAGCCACGCGAAGGCTCAGCACGGTCCTCGCCGACGCCCGGGTCGGAACCGGCGACACCGGAACGAAACTCAACGAGATCCTCGCGCACGCCGAGCAACTGCTCGAGACCCACCACGACGAGGTGCACTCGACGGTGACGAACGCCGAATCGGTCACCCGCGCGATCGTCGACTACCGCAACGAGGTCGCCGAATTCCTCGATCTGTCACCGCTTCTCCTCGGCAACGCGTACAACGCGATCGACCAGGAACACGGTGCGGCCCGCGTCCACGCCCAGCTCGAGAAGGTCTTCTTCGACGGGCATCTCGTCTCCCAGGTGTGCGCGGCGCTGGAGATGCGCGATCTCGGGTGCACCTCCGGGAACCTGAAGGATTTCGGCCCGGGCTTCGGTATCGCCTCGATGCTCGAAGGGATCGCGGGGTTGCCACGATGACGCGCGCACACACCACCGGCAGGCGACAGGCACGGGCCGTGGTCGCGATGATCGCCGCGTCGGTTCTCGGCACCACCGCCTGCTCGGTCGGCCTCGAGAGCCTTCCCCTTCCCGAACCGGGGGTGGGCGGCGAGTCCTATCCGCTCCACGCGACCTTCGAGAACGCGCTCAACCTGCCGACGAAGGCCAAGGTGAAGCTCGCGGGTGCGGACGTCGGGGAAGTCGCGTCCATGCGGGTGGAGGAGTACTCCGCGATCGTGACCATGCGCATCACCGAGGACGTGTCCGTCCCGGTGGGAACGGCCGCCGAGCTGAGATCGGCCACGCCGCTGGGCGACGTGTTCGTCTCGCTGCAACCCCCGGCCGATGCGACCGGCGCCGCGGCCCTCGCACCGGGGGACACGATCCCGTTGTCGTCGACGGCGGCAGCGGCGACCATCGAGGAGATGCTGTCCACCGCATCGGTGCTCGTCAACGGCGGAGCGCTGCGCAACCTCACGAAGATCGTCGACGGACTGGGGGAAGCGGTGGGGGACCGCGGCGACCGGCTCGGAGCGCTCGTCGACGAGTCGACGAGGCTGGCGGGCCTCATCACCGCACGCACCGCCGAGATCGAGGAATCCCTGACCCGCACCGACCGGCTCATCGCGACCCTTGCGGAGCGTCGGTCGACGATCGACGAGGTGATGCTGGCCGCGCGCCCGGCGCTCGACGTCGTCGCCGCCGACACCGCGCAGCTGCTCGACCTCGTCGGGCAGGTCGACCGGATCGGACAGCAGATGGGACGATTCCCGTCGGTGCAGGGCACCGACACCCGCAGCACCCTCGCGGACCTCGACCGGATCGCCGAGCAGCTGAACGCCGCGGCGACCCATCCGGACGCCAGCCTGAACTCGGTCAACCGGTTGCTCGCACCGATCATGCGGGTCACCAACAGCACGTCGGCGAATGTCGACGCCGACCTCGAACAACTGGTGATCGGCGCCGTGCCCGCGCCGGGCCATTCGGGGGATCCGGGAAGCCGTCTCCCCGACGAGAGCGACTGGCAGGCATTCGTGGGAACACTGACGTACACGCTGATGCGATTGCAGCAGCGACTGGACGGAGAAGGTCCGTGAGCCGCCGCGGCCCCGTCGAGGTCACGGCCGGCGGCATCGTCGCGGGTGTGCGGTACGGCTACGCGCGTCGGCTGGGACTGTCGGTGGTCGCCCTCGCCACGACCTTCGTCGTCGGGATGGCCTACCTGGTGTTCGGTGTGTTCGACGCGGTCCCGACGGCCGAGACCTACCGGATCCGGGTGCACTTCGACGAGTCGGGCGGGTTGCTGCCCGGCCGGGACGTCACGCTGCGGGGTGTTCCCGTCGGCACGGTCTCGTCCGTCGACCTGACGGAGGACGGGGTGGCCGCGGTCGCCGAGATCGATTCACGTGCACGGATTCCGGCGGGTGGCGAGATCCGGGTCGCCGGCCTGTCGCTCGCGGGTGAGCAGTACCTCGACCTGCGTCCCGACAGCGACGACGGCCCCTATCTCGAGGACGGTGCCGAGATCTCGGCCGAGGACACCTCGACACCCGTTCCGCTGTCGACCCTCATGCACGACCTCGACGGGATGCTCGCCCAGATCGACCCCGACTCGCTGCAGGTGATCGTGGAGGAACTCGGTGTCGGGCCGGACGGTCCACGCAAACTCACCGACATCGTCGAGGGTGGAACCTTCCTCATCTCGACACTCGACGGGGTTCTGCCGCAGACGGTCTCGCTGTTGCGCTCCGGCAGGATCGTGCTCCGCACACTCGCGGACGCCGCACCCGGACTGCAGGGCATGTCGGCGGAGATGTCGACCCTGCTCGGTGGAGTCGAAGCGATGGACGAGGGATTCCGCAGCTTCGTCGACAGGACACCGGCGACGATGCAGTCCGTCGACACTCTCCTTGCCGAGAACTCCCCGACGATGGTGCAACTGCTGGGCAATCTGACGACGGTGGCGCAGATGGCGCACGTGCGCGTCCCCGCCCTGAACGAATTCTTCTTCCCGAGCGACCGTGACGGGTCGACGCTCGAAGCGCTCATGACCGCCTTCCGCGACGGCGGCATCTGGGCTCTGGTGAACATCTATCCCCGCAACTCGTGTGACTACGACCTGCCGCGACGACCACCGACGATCGCGGATCATCCGGAGCCGTATCTGTACACCTACTGCACCGACCCCGACCCGTCGACGCTCGTGCGCGGCGCGCGCAATGCGCCACGTCCTCCCGGTGAGGAGGGCGCCGCGACCATGCCGCCCGGCGTCGATCCGCTCCGTACGTCCGACCCGGCTCCCGTCGGGCCGTACAGCGTCCCACTCGACTACGGCGGACCGACAGTGCCGAACTGACCTGTGCCCGACGATCGTGCAGAACCCAGGAGAACCGACATGAGCACCGACACCGCGGCCCGCACCGACGAAACCGGGACGACCGACAGCACGCATACGGGAGCAGCCGAGAAGACTTCGAGGGGAAGGCGATTCGTCCGCCTTCCCCTGCTTCTGCTCGCGTTGGTCGCGGTGGCGGGACTGGTGGCCTCCGCAGTGCTGGGAACCCAGCTCCGGAACGCCCGCGCCGTGGAGGACGCTGCCCGCGCGGCGTCGGAGGCTGCACGGCAGTTCGCCGTGACGTTGACGTCGGTGGATTCGGCGGACCTCGACGCCGACTTCGCCGCGGTACTCGACGGAGCCACCGGCGAATTCGAGAAGATGTACGCCGAGTCGAGCGCACAACTCGAACAGGTGCTGATCGACAACCGGGCACGCTCGGAGGGTGTCGTGGTGGAGTCGGGCATCAGGTCCGCGACCACGACGAAGGTCGAGGTCCTGTTGTTCGTCGACCAGAGCGTCACGAACACCCTCGTCCCCGAACCGCGACTCGACCGCAGCCGCGTGGTCATGACGATGGAACTCGTCGACGGCCGGTGGCTCGCGTCGCAGGTGGATCTGCCCTGAGCCGGCGTCGCGTCAGGCGGTCGGTGCCGGAGGGAGCTCTCGCGTGCTCAACCACGCCTCCCACAGCGGCCGGAGCGAGACGTCCGAGAAACGCGCGGCGAGATCCTTGAACTGCGCCGTCGTCACATTGCCGTGCCGGTGTTCCGCGGTCCACGTCCGCAGGAGGGTGAAGAACGGTTCGTCGCCGAGTTGCACGCGCAGGGCGTGCAGGGTCAGTGCCCCGCGCTTGTAGATGCGGTCGTCGAACATGTCCTTCGGGCCCGGATCCTCGAGCAGGATGTCCTGCGGCTTGCGGGCCAGTCCCCGGTGGGCGTCGAGTGCGTGCGCGTGCGCCGACCTGCCGCCCGAGTTCTCCGACCACAGCCACTCCGCGTAGCACGCGAATCCTTCGTGGAGCCAGATGTCGCACCAGCGGTTCAACGTGAGGCTGTTGCCGAACCACTGGTGCGCCAATTCGTGTGCGACGAGCCGTTCCTCGCGGCCGGTGCCGTCGCAGAAGTTCGCGCCGAAGATCGACAATCCCTGCGCCTCGAGGGGGATCTCGAGGTCGTCGTCGGTCACCAGAGCGGTGTAGTGCGCGAACGGATACGGGCCGAACAGGCGTGTGAACAACTCGAGCATCTCGGTCTGACGAGCGAAGTCCCGATCGAACTCCGCGCGCAGGCGAGGCGGGTGGATACCGTACTGCGGCACGGGTTCCGTTGCGAGGGTGCGTATCTCGTAGTGGCCGGTCTGGACGGTGGCGAGATAGGTCGCCATCGGTTCGGGTTGCTCGTACACCCGTGTGGTGCGGCTCGCCTTCGTGGTCTTGTGCACGAGCGTGCCGTTCGCGATCGCGACGAACGGAGCGTCGGTGGTGACGGCGATGCGGTAGGTGGCCTTCGAACCGGGATGGTCGTCGCAGGGGAACCAGGTGGGTGCGCCGTTGGGCTGGCTCGCGACGAGCGACCCCTCGTCGAGTTCCTCCCAGCCGACCTCACCCCACATCGTGCGCAGCGGGGTGGGCGTGCCCGAGTACTGCACACCGAAGACGAGGACCGCCCCGGCAGGGAGTTTCTCGGCGGGGGTGACGGTGAGCTTGCCACCGCGATGCGCGAACTTGGCGGGACGTCGCCCGTTGACGGTCACCTTCGCGACCCGCATCGACTGCGCGAGATCGAGTGAGTACTTGGCGCGCACGTCCGTCGTCGTGGCGATGATCTTCGCTCGGCCGTCGAGCCGGTTGGACACGACCTTGTAGGTGAGTTCGAGTTCGTAGCGGGAGACTCGGTAGCCGCGGTTCCCGCTCTCGGGCAGATAGGGATCGAGCGGGCGGTCGGCGGCGACCGGCGCGACGGGCTTGGCGGCCTTGATGGGCTTCACCGCGGCGACCAGTCGTTCGGTGTGGTCCACGGCGTGATCGGATTGCCCTGCCAGCGAGTGGACGGCGGGACCACGTCGCCGCGCATCACCAGCGAGGCGGGGCCGACGGTGGCGCCGTCCCCGATGCCCGAGGCGGGCAACGCGACGCATTGGGGGCCGAGCGTGGCGCCGGCGCCGAGGGTCACGGTGTCCATGGACATGATCCGATCATGGAACAGGTGGGTCTGTACAACGCAACCGCGTTCGACGGTCGCACCGTCGCCCAGTGACACCAGGTCGGCCTCGGGCAACCAGTAGCTCTCGCACCACACACCGCGGCCGATCCTCGACCCCAGCGCGCGCAGCCACAGATTCATCACGGCGGTGCCCGCCGCGGCCCGGGCGAACCACGGTGCCGCCACGGTCTCGACGAAGGTGTCGGAGACCTCGTTGCGCCACACGAACGAACTCCACAGCGGGTGCTCGACGCGTCCGATCCGACCGACGACGAGCCATTTCGCGATCACGGTCACGAGGCACGCCAGAGCGCCGGCCACCATGAGCACGAGACCGCCCAGCAGTGCCGCGGCGAGATAGCCCCAGTGCACGGCGAGGGTGTCGAGGGCGAAGAGCACACCGAGCCCGATGCCGTAGGTGACGACCATGGGCACGAGCCGGAAGGTCTCCACCGCGCCGCGCGCGATCTTCAGTTTCAGCGGCGGTTCGAAGGTGCGGCTCGCGTCGCTGTCGCCGCTCGCGCGCCGCAGGCGCACCGGGGGACTGCCCAGCCACGACGAACCGGACTTCGCCTTCTCCGGAGCAGCGGAGAGCACCGCGACGAGTCCATGCTTCGGGACCCGCCGACCCGGCGCCGCCATCCCCGAGTTGCCGAGGAATGCACGCTTGCCGACCTTCGCATGCGAGATGTACAGCCAGCCGCCGCCGAGTTCGTAGGAGGCGACCATCGTGTCGTCGGCGAGGAACGCTCCGTCGGCGACCTTCGTGAACTTGGGGACCATCAGCACGGTCGACGCCTCGACGTCCTTGCCGATGTCGGCGCCGAGCAGACGGAGCCAGATCGGGGTGAGCATCGACGCGTAGAGCGGGAACAGGAAGGTGCGCGAGGAGTCCATGAGGCGCTCGGTGAACCACACCTGCCAGCCCACGCGACTGCGCACGGGATGCCAGCCTTCCGACATCCCGATGGCGAGCAGCCGCACCGCCATCAGGGTGAGCAGGGCGAAGACGAACATCGTCAGCAGCGCCGCGACGGGCAGCATCGCCAGCGAGTGCACCACGGCGTCGGAGACGGTGGGGGTGTCGTGCACCCACCACACGAGCAGCGCGACCCCGGCGGCGATCGAGACGATGGGCAGGCCGCCGAGCAGGATCGACGACAGGGCGTAGACCGGCACCCATCTGCTGCCCCGCGGCGGTGTCCCGGCGGGCCACGGCCGGTCGGCCTTGCCGGCCTTGCGGGCGGGTGAGCCCGACCAGTTCTGTCCGGCCTTCACGCGGCCGAACACCGCGGATCCGGCCTCCACTTCGGCGTTCTTGCCGATCCGCGCGCCGGGGGCCAGGAACGACCGGGCACCCACCGTGGCTCCGGCACCGATCCGGATGCTTCCGATGTGGACGACGTCGCCGTCCACCCAGTAGCCGCCGAGATCCACCTCCGGCTCGACGGCACAACCGTCGCCGAGTTCGAGGAGGCCGGTGACCGGCGGAAGGCTGTGCAGGTCGACGTCGCGGCCCACCTTCGCGCCCAGCGCCCGCGCGTACTGCCGCATCCAGGGAGCGCTCGAGATGTTCACGGCACCCACGGCCTCGGACAGCCGCAGGGCCGTCCACAGCCGGAGGTGGACGCTCCCACCACGGGGGTGGCTTCCGGGCTTCACGCCGCGCAGCAGCAGACGCGAACCCGCGACGGAGATCGCCATGCGGCCGACGGGCGTGAGGAACAGCAGGACTCCGAGCGCCACCCACCACCACGACAGGGTGACGGTCCACGGAACGTCGACGACGAACGCGACGACGTTGTTCAGGATGGCCAGCCAGGTCACCCACTGCAGTCCGGTGAGGGTGGTGAGGACGGCGGTCACCGCGATCTGCCCGAGCTGGGCGAGTCGCGGCACCGGGGCCACCTCACGGGGGGTCGCGGCTTCCGTCGGTGCGAGTTCGTCGAGATAGACGGCGAGTGATCCGAGCCGGGGATGGTCGTACAGTTCCGCGACCGTCATCTCCGGATATCGGCTCCGCAGCGCCGTGACGAGCTGCGCCGCCGCGAGGGAACCACCGCCGAGTTCGAAGAAGTCGTCGTCGACGCCCTCGATCCGGGCACCGAGGATGTCGGTCCACAGTTCGGCGACCCATTCGGCGGTGGGATCGAGACCGAGTGCTTCCACCGAGTCGGCATCGGCGCCCGGCAGCGGCCACGGCAGAGCGTTGCGGTCGACCTTGCCGGATGTGCGGGTGGGGAGTTCGTCGACGAGCGCGAGTCGCGGGACGAGCGCGGCGGGGAGTTGTTCGGACAGCAGGTCGTGGGCCGACGTGATGTCGAAGTCCGGATCGGTGGAGGCGATGTACCCCACGAGGATCGAGTGCCCAGCAGCGGTCCTGCGGACCGCGCAGGCGCCGCCCGCCACGCCCGGCAGGTTCTGCAGCGCGTTGTCGACCTCGCCGAGCTCGATGCGGCGACCACCGATCTTGACCTGGTCGTCGGCGCGCCCCTGGAACAGCAGACCGGCGCGGTCGAGCGTCACGAGATCGCCGCTGCGGTAGGCGCGGTCCCAGCCGAGAGTGGGCATGGGAGCGTACTTCTCGGCGTCCTTCGCCGGATCGAGGTAGCGCGCGAGACCGACACCGCCGATGACGAGTTCCCCGGTCGCGCCCTCCTCGACGGGGTTTCCGTCGGCGTCCACGACGGCCAGGTCCCATCCGTCGAGGGGCAGGCCGATGCGGACCGGTCCGGTGCCGTCCATGAGCGACGCGCAGGCCACGACCGTCGCCTCGGTGGGTCCGTAGGTGTTCCACACCTCGCGTCCCGGAACGGCGAGACGCTCGACGAGGTCGGGTGGGCAGGCCTCGCCGCCGAAGATGAGCAGGCGCACCGCCTCGAGGGCTTCGGCCGGCCACATCGCCGCGAGGGTGGGCACCGTCGAGACGACATTGATGTTGCGGGAGACGAGCCACGGCCCGAGATCCATGCCGGAGCGGACGAGCGCGCGGGGTGCCGGAACCAGGCAGGCGCCGTGCCGCCAGGCGAGCCACATCTCCTCGCACGAAGCGTCGAACGCCACCGACAGGCCGGCCAGGACACGGTCGCCGGGGCCGAGCGGCGCCCCCTGACAGAACATCCGCGCTTCCGCGTCGACGAAGGCCGCCGCATTGCGGTGGGTGACGGCGACACCCTTCGGTGTCCCGGTCGAACCGGAGGTGAAGATGATCCACGCGTCGTCGTCGACGTTCGGGCCCCGCACCACCGGGGTGCCCGACGGTGCGGCCGTGCCCGATCCGATGCCCTCGTCGGTGACGATGGCGGTGACCTGCGCTTCCGAGAACACGAGTTCGGCTCGTTCGTCGGGATCGTCGGCGTCGACGGGGACGTATGCGGCGCCCGCGGCGAGAATCGAGAGAATCGTCACATACAGGTCGCTGCGCCCGGAGGTCATGCGCACGCCGACCCGGTCGCCGGCCCCGACGCCCGCGTCGTTCAGCGCGTACGCACCGGCGATCACCGCCTCGACCAGTTCGGCGTACTCGAGGATCGTCGAGCCGTCGTCGATCGCGGGAGCGTCGGGATGCGCTTCGGCGGTGCTCCGCAGCAGGTCGACGAGGGTGCGAGCGGGTGGGGCGTGCGACGCGCGGAGGAACTCGTCCGGGATGGGGGACCGGCCGACGGGGGTCGAGGATATGGCTGGCAACTCCGCGCGTCCTTCTGCTCGATGGATCTTCCGGTTATCTCACGTCCCGGTGGACGACAGGTGAACGTTCGGCGCGCGAACGCGTGTCGTCCTCGCGGTGCCGGGCGACGCGGAGCGGTACGGGGTTGACACGGCACGGTCGTCCTGCCATTCTCTTCGCCAGGTCATGAGTACCAGCGTCAAGCCCCGGCTAGCTGGTCGGCAACCCTCCAACCGCGGTGGGGTGCTCCGGGTGACGACCGGGCCGTGAATCCACTACCGGACACGGCAAGCGCGGACTCCGCCGGCGACGAGAATTCTCTGTCGTAGGCGTCACCGGCGGGTCCCTGAATGCACGAGGGATTTGTCATGACTGCTGTAGCCGCCACCACCTGCATCGCTCCGTTCGCCACCGTTTCCGGATGTGACGTGCAGGTTCCGCTCGTCCAGGGTGGTACCTGCACCTACGCGAACTTCGACTACGCGGCGAGTGCACCGGCGCTGTCCGCCGTCACCGACCGCATCACCGAGCTGCTGCCCTTCTACGCGAGCGTGCACCGCGGCGCCGGATACGCCTCGCGGATCAGCACCACCGCCTACGAGGACGCCCGCACCTCCGTGTCGCGCTTCGTCGGCGCGGCCGACGACCAGGTCGTCGTCTTCACGCGCAACACCACCGATTCGTTGAACCTGCTCGCGAGCGCGGTGCCCGGTGACGTCGTGGTGCTCGATATCGAACACCACGCGAATCTGCTGCCCTGGAAGAACTCTCGGATCGTCGAGGCCGCGGACACCGTCTCCGAGACGGTGTGGCGCCTCGCGGTCGAACTCCAGCGCGCCCCCGCGGCCCTGCTCGCCGTCACCGGTGCTTCCAACGTCACCGGCGAGGTCCTGCCGATCGCCGAACTCGCCGAGCTCGCACACGCTTCCGGTGCGCGGATCCTCGTCGACGGCGCGCAGCTCGTGCCCCACCGCCGTGTGGATCTCGCCGAGCTCGGCGTGGACTACCTCGCCTTCTCCGGTCACAAGCTGTACGCGCCGTTCGGTGCGGGAGCGCTTGTCGGCCGCCGCGACTGGCTCGACGCCGCCGAGCCGTACCTCGCCGGTGGTGGTGCGGTGCGCGAGGTGCGCCTCGATCACACCGAATGGGCCTGCGCCCCTGCGCGTCACGAGGCCGGCACCCCCAACGTGCTCGGTGTCGCCGCTCTCGCCGCCGCGTGCGATGCGCTCGCCGGTTTCGACTCCGACGCGGTGACCCGTCACGAGGAGGCCCTGTGCGCCCTGCTCGTCGACGGTCTGCAGACCATCGACGGCGTGGAAGTGCTTCGGCTGTGGAACGATTCGGCCGACAGCGTCGGAATCGTCACCTTCACGGTCGACGGTTACGAGCCCGGCCACATCGCCTCCTATCTGTCCGCCGAACACGGCATCGGTGTCCGCGACGGCCGGTTCTGCGCGCACCCGCTGCTCGCGCGGGTCGGCCGCGCCGGCGGTGCCGTCCGGGCATCGCTCGGACTCGGCAGCTCGTCCGACGACGTCGAACGCCTCCTCGGAGCACTCCGCTCGCTGGTCGAGAACGGGCCGGCGTGGGTGCACGCGAAGACCGACGGCGTGTGGAACCCCTCGCCGGAGACGCGTCCCGGTCTCGGTGCGACCGATGGTGATGCATCGCCGTGCGTCTGACGGTCGACAATTCCCCACAGGATAAGTAGGGTAATTCGCATGGAACGGACGAGGGCGATCGCTGCGGCACGCTGGTGCCGTCGCCATGTCGACCTCTGCCGTACGGCATCGGGAATCTGTCCGGACTGAAGGTCTTCTCCCTCACAGTCTTCCGGCCCCCCAGGCCGATCCCTCCGTGCCGCTCCGCGGCCCGTACCGAGAGGTATCCCATGTCCGTCGCATCCACCGTCACCCCTGTGTCCGCAGACCCGGCCGTCGTCGAGTCCGCCGCCGTCCGGCCGTTGCGCGTCGCCGTCGAACTCACCGGTCACTCCGGACCCGACTACTGGGCCGACCTGACCCTGGGCCGCGCCGGCGACCCGCCGCTCGACCTCAGCGCCGATGCCTTCAACGTCGTGCGGGTGCGTGCCGCCGACCTGCGTGAAGCCGGGAAACTGCGCGACCGCATCCGTGCGGAGGCCGTCGAGGAGGGGCGCGACCCCGACTCGGTCACCGTGCTCGTCGACGTCGAGGTCATCCTCGCCTCCGATGCCCGCACCGCCCGCACCCGGCGCGCCCGCCCCGAATCCACCCGCGGGGAGACAGGCACGCTGTCCTATGTCGGTACGCCGCACGGTCTCGCCGGGCTGATCGCCGACATCCATGCCGTGCAGGTCGCCGACGGTGTCACGCTGATCCCGCTCGCCGCGCCGTTCACCGTCGAGCATCTCGTCGACGGAACGCTGCCGTGGCTGGAGTCGCGCGGCCTCATCGAGGTCTCACCGACCGTCGTCGAGGTCCTGCGCCGATTCGGCGAGGGCGCTCAGGCATCCGTGCGCGCTTCCTGACGCATCTCCGTATCATGAAGGAGGGGCAGGAGTTTCGACTCCTGCCCCTCCTTCGTATGCGCTCACGCCGTGCGGCGGTCGAGTGTTTCGACGACGTGCACGCGCGGATCGGGATCGAACCGATAACCCGACCCACGGACGGTCGTGATGATGTTGCCGAAACGTCCCAGCTTGGAACGGATCCGGGAGACATGGACGTCGACACTGCGATTGCCCCGATCGGTGTCGAAGTCGTCGTTCTCGGAGTATCCGGCGCCGAGCGGTCGCAGCGCGGCGCGGGACACCACGACGCGGGGCCGGCGGACCAGATACGCGAGGATCTCGAATTCGCTGTGGCTCAACTCGACCCGCTGATTGTCGAGCACCAGACCGCGGGCGGGCAGGTCGATCACCAGAGGGGTCGGGCCGGGGCTGAGGAGGGTGTGGGTGCGCGCGCCCGGGAGCAGGTCGAGCGCGGTCTCCCGCAGGGCGTCGGCGAGGGCTGCGAGATCGCCCGCCGATCCGGCATTCGTGTCCGAGATCTGCACGATGAGAACGAGTTCGGGGGAATCGACCGAGCTGCCGGCCGGGTTCTCGATGGAGGACGTGGTCATGGAAGGGCTCCGCTGGTCGGAAGGTGAACGGCGCCGGGCAGGCGACTACCCGCAGCTGTGCGGCGCCGGGAAAGAGGGAGGAATGGTGCGGATCTCAGAACGCACAGAGACACGAGCGGGTACGACACAGGTCGACATGCCTGCGGCTCCACGCTCGGACTGTCACGACGGAGAGTGTACCCGGGTGGAGGTGCCTGCGGTACCGGTAGGTGGGCGGTCTCAGTCGACGTCGATGTCGATCGCCGCGGTGATGCGCATGAGCTCCGAATAGACGGTCCGGAACAGTGTGTTCGGGCATCCACCCGACGCCCACAGATCCTGGTGGTGCTGCAGCGCGCGGTCGATGTAGGTGGGCAGGTTCGTGGGGTGGCCGAGCGGTGCGACGCCACCGAGCGGCTGACCGGTGACCTCCGTGACCAGGTCGGGGGAGGCCGGCACGAGCTCGCCGCCGAGCCGCTCGCCGGTCCGCTCGACCGACACGCGATGCGCCCCGGACACCAGCAGCAGGATCGGGTCGTCGTCGAGCAGGAAGACGAGCGACTTCACGATCGCGCCCACCTCCACACCCACCGCGGCGGCGGCCTGCTCGGCGGTGTGCACGGTCTCCGGCTGCTGGACGATCAGACCGTGATGGCCGCGGGCGATGAGCGTGTCCGAGACGCGGTGGGCATTCGGATGCAGCGACCTGGTCATGGATCAAGAGTAGGAAAATCGCCGGACGATGTGCGGGCTTCCGCGATCCCGGATCGGACGGTGCCGATGCGATCCGGCGATCCACAAGTTACTCTTCGGTAATGTCCGATCTCTCGCCTTGGAAAGCGTTCACCGTCGAACGCAAGGATCACGTTGCACAGGTCACGCTCATCGGCCCCGGCAAGGGCAACGCGATGGGCCCCGACTTCTGGGCGGAACTGCCCGTCCTCTTCGGTGAGCTCGACGCCGACCCCGAGGTCCGTGCCGTCGTCCTCGCCGGTTCCGGCCGGAACTTCTCCTACGGCCTCGACCTCGTCGCCATGGGCGGCAGCCTCGGCGCCGTCGTCTCCGGCAAGGCGCTCGCGAAGCCTCGCACGGACTTCCACGCGATGATCAAGAACATGCAGGCGGCCATCACGGCCGTCGCCGACTGCCGCAAGCCGGTCGTCGCGGCGGTCCAGGGCTGGTGCATCGGCGGAGCGGTCGACCTCATCTCCGCCGCCGACATCCGCTACGCGAGCGCCGATGCGAAGTTCAGCGTCCGCGAGGTCAAGGTCGGAATGGTGGCCGACGTCGGCACCCTCGCCCGGCTCCCGCTCATCATCGGCGACGGTCACGTCCGGGAGCTCGCGCTCACGGGCAAGGACATCGACGCCGCCCGCGCCGAGAAGATCGGTCTCGTCAACGACGTCCACGACGACGCCGACGCAGTGCTGGCCGCCGCCCACGCGACCGCCGCGGAGATCGCCGCCAACCCACCGCTCGTCGTCCAGGGCATCAAGGACGTCCTCGACCACACCCGCTCTCCGCAGGTCGACGACAGCCTCCGCTACGTCGCGGCGTGGAACGCGGCGTTCCTGCCGTCGGAGGACCTCACCGAGGCCATCACGGCCGTCTTCGAGAAGCGCCCGCCGCAGTTCAAGGGCGAATAGCCCCCCATAGACGACGGATCCCCCGGACGATGCGATCGTCCGGGGGATCCGTCCTTGCAGGCTCGGTGTCAGTGCCCGCCGTTGTTCTTCAGGCGCTCGACCGACGCGGTCACCTCGGCCTCGGCCTCGGCGCGACCGACCCAGTCGGCGGCCTCGACGTGCTTGCCCGGCTCGAGGTCCTTGTAGTGCACGAAGAAGTGCTTGATCGCGTCGAGCTCGAACTGCGAGACGTCGCTGATGTCCTGGACGTGATCCCAGCGCGGATCGCCGGCCGGGACGGCCAGGATCTTGTCGTCGCCACCGGCCTCGTCGACCATCTTGAACATGCCGACGGGGCGGGCCTCGACGATCACGCCGGGGAAGACCGACTCGGGCAGCAGGACCATGCAGTCGAGCGGATCGCCGTCCTCACCGAGGGTGTTCTCGATGTAGCCGTAATCGGCCGGGTAGCCGAACGAGGTGTACAGGTAACGATCGAGCTTGACGCGTCCGGTCTCGTGATCGACCTCGTACTTGTTCCGCTGTCCCTTGGGGATCTCGATGGTGACCTCGAACTCCACGCCTTGCCTCACTTCGTCGGTGTTTTTCCGGCGGATACGACATCCGTATCTGCGGTGATGGTCCGCAGAGAGGATAACGGTCGCGGCGCTAGGCTGGAGGTGCAGGTACCGGGGCCCCGAGTGCGTCACAGCAGTATGCGGCCGGCAGCGGGAAGTGCGGGTAGCTGGTCGACCAGTGTGTGCAGGATGCAGCGGAGGCGTGTTGACGGGGCAGGGCGGCAACAAGAAGCAGGGTTCACTGGCAACCAGGCGACGACGGAACATGAAGATCCTCTTCGGGATCTGGGGAGCGGGTCTCCTCGCTCTCGTCGTGGGCGGGGCCTTCGCGATCTACGACGTGCGGGCGTCCGCCGGCGCGGTCGTGCTCCCCGCACCGGCGCCGGTGGTCGCGACCCCCGCGGTCGCCGCGGTCTCGCCCGACGCTCCGATGCCCGACCCGGCCTCGTTGGCTGCGGCACTCGACCAGGCCGTGAACAATCCCGGTCTCGGTGACTTCGCCGGATCGATCACCGACCCCACGACCGGCACGGTGCTGTGGTCGAAGGACGCCGATCGCGCGCTGATCCCGGCCTCCACGACGAAGATCCTCACCGCCGCGGCCGCCATGCTCGTGCTGCCCTCCGACCATCGGATCACCACGCGCGTGGTCGAGGGTTCGAAGCCGGGTGAGATCGTCCTCATCGCCGGTGGCGATCCCACCCTCTCGGCGATGCCGCCCGGGGAGGAGAGCTTCTACCCGGGTGGCCCTCGCATCGCCGACCTCGCCGAACAGATCCGGCGCAGCGGCGCGACGGTCGAGACCGTCCTCGTCGACACGAGCCTGTACACCGGGGATCCGCTCGCGCCGGGCTGGTTCCCGCAGGACGTCGGCGACGGCTATGTCGCGCCCATCGAACCCGTGATGCTCGACGGTGGCCGGTTGCGGCCGCTCGAGGACGAATCGCCCCGCAGCGCGACGCCCGCTCTGGACGCCGGTCGTGCACTGGCCACCGCACTCGGTGCCGATCCGGCGCGGGTCGCGCCCGGGTCCGCCACGCCGGGCGCGGCGCCCATGGCGTCGGTCCAGTCGGCGCCGCTCACCGTGCGCCTCGGCCAGATGCTGGGCCGATCCGACAACGTCCTCGCGGAGACCGTCGGACGGGAGGTCGCGGTCGCGACCGGCAACGAGCACTCGTTCGAGGGCACCACGAAGGCCGTGACCGGTACCCTGCAGCAAGCGGGTCTGGACGTCACCGGAGTGACGTTGCGCGACGTCAGCGGGCTCTCGGTCGAGAACCGGATCCCCGCTCGCACGCTCGATCGCGTGATCTCGGAGGCGGCCGGACCGAACAGGACGGAGCTGCGGCCCATGCTCGACTATCTTCCCGTCGCCGGAGCGACCGGCACGCTCGCCGATCGCTACGGCACCACGACCCGCGCCGGAGCCGGATGGGTGCGGGCGAAGACCGGCACGCTGACCGAGGTCAACGGACTCACCGGATACGTCGTCGACTCCGACGGCCGCGTGCTGTCGTTCGCGCTGCTCTCCAACGGCAGGTCCCCGAGCGAGGCCCGCCCCGCCCTCGACGCCGTGGCGTCGGTACTCCGTGAGTGCGGTTGCCGATGACCGGCAAGGAGCGGGCACTCGGCGACGCGATCGACTGGTCGTTCGCGGCCGGCGTCGGCGTGCGCCTCACCCGCTCCGAACCCGCGATGTCGCGGTACACCCGCGACGCGGTGCAGGACGAGTTGTTCTCGGCCGCCTCACGCGCCGAGGGACCGGTGCGCGAGCACACACGACTCGACGACGGAACCGAGCCGCCGCCCGCGCAGGTCGTCGACCGGCCGGGCTGGGTGCGTGCGGCAGCAGCGTCGATGGCCGACCTCACCGCGACATCGGGCGAGGACCCGTCCGGCTCCTCCCCGCGCTGGGTGGGCAAACCGGCGGGCGCACAGGCCGGCGCCATGCTCGCCTACCTGTCGTCCGCGGTGCTCGGACAGTACGACCCGTTCTCCCGTTCGCTGCTGCTCGTCGCGCCCAACGTCGTCGCGGTCGAACGCGCGCTGAAGGTGCCGCCCGCCGACTTCCGGTTGTGGGTGTGTCTGCACGAGGTGACCCACCGCGTGCAGTTCGCGCAGGCACCGTGGATGGCCGAGCTGATGCGCGAGGCCGCCGCCGACCTCGCCACTGCGGTCGAGGAGCCGATGGGCGACGTCGCGACCCGCGTGGTGTCGGCGGTGAAGGACCTGCGCACTCCCGGCGACAAGCCGATGTCGGAGCGGGGCATGCTCGGTGTCGTGCGGGCGCTGCAGGCGCAGTCGCAGCGTGAGTCGTTCGACCGGATCCTCGCCCTGGGAACGCTCCTCGAAGGGCACGCCGATCATGTGATGGACGGTGTCGGCCCGGCGGTGGTCCCGTCGGTCGCGCGGATCCGGCGGGCGTTCGACAACCGGCGGCACCGCAACAGCAGCCCGGTGCATCGCCTCATCCGGCTCGTCCTCGGCATGGACGCCAAGATGGCCCAGTACGTGCACGGCAAGAAGTTCGTCGACGCCGTCGTCGCGAAGGTCGGCATGGACGACTTCAACGCGGTGTGGTCCGGTCCGGACGCCCTGCCCACCCTGAGCGAGATCGACCATCCCGACGCGTGGATCGCGCGGGTGCTGAGCTGATCGTGGCTTCACCGTCGACCGATCGTCCGCTGCTGCCCGAGGCCCCGGCGATCCACGAGGTGCGCCTCGCCGTGCGGGCCTGGCTGGGCGCGCACCCGGCCGACGCGGTGACCGTCGCGTTGTCGGGCGGCGCCGATTCCGCCGCCCTGACCGCCGCCGCCGTCGCGGAGACCGACGCGGTGCACGCCGTCGTCGTCGATCATCGCCTCCAGTCCGGCTCCGAGGTCGTCGCAGCGCGGGCCGCGGAGTTCGCCCGGGCCCGCGGCTGCGCGACCGTCACGGTGGTCGGTGTCGACGTCACCGGCGGGGGAGGCATCGAGGCCGCCGCGCGCGCGGCCCGTTACCGGGCCCTCGACGAGAACCGCGACGACCGGCCCGTGCTGCTCGGTCACACCCTCGACGACCAGGCCGAGACGGTGCTGCTCGGTCTCGGCCGCGGATCGGGTCTGCGTTCGATCCGCGGGATGGCACCCTTCGACCCGCCGTGGGGCCGTCCGCTGCTCGGCGTGCGCCGCGACACGACCCGCCGGGCGTGCGACGAACTCGGCTACCGCCCGTACGAGGATCCGCACAACGCCGACGACCGGTTCACGCGCGTGCGCCTGCGCCGCGAGGTGCTGCCGCTGCTCGAGGACGTGCTCGGTGGGGGCGTCGCCGAAGCCCTCGCGCGCACGGCCGGGCAACTGCAGGACGACGGTCACGCCCTCGACGTCTGGGCTCGCGACCTGCTCGCGACAGCGCGGCGCGAGGACGACCTGCTCGACACCGACGCACTCGCGGCGGCTCCCGCCGCAGTGCGACGCAGAGCCCTCCGATCGTGGCTGATCGATCACACCGCGACACCGAACGAGACGATGCTGCGGGCGGTCGACGACCTGGTAGTGGCGTGGCGCGGACAGGGCCCGGTCGCGGTCGGGCGGGGGCCGCGGACGGGGACGAGGTTGGTGGTGTCGCGTCGGCGTGGCACGCTTGCCGTGGAGTACGTCGACCGGGCGAAGGTCCGGGCGACCGGCAGCTGAAGGTAGGGAAGGACCCCCGGTGTACGAGAACGACATAGCGTCGGTGCTGATCTCCGAAGAGCAGATCAAGGAGCGGACCGCAGAGCTGGCGCAGTCGATCGCCGAGCGTTACCCGGTGGGTGCGCCGGAAGGCGATCTGCTGCTCATCGGGGTGCTCAAGGGCGCCATCTTCTTCATGACCGACTTCGCGCGCGCTCTGCCGATCCCGACGCAGATGGAGTTCATGGCCGTCAGCTCGTACGGATCGTCGACGTCGTCCTCGGGTGTCGTGCGGATCCTCAAGGACCTCGACAAGGACATCGCCGGCCGCAACGTCCTCATCGTCGAGGACATCATCGACTCGGGTCTGACACTGTCGTGGCTGCTCAAGAACCTCTCGTCGCGCAATCCCGCATCGCTCGAGGTCGTCACGCTGCTGCGCAAGCCGGAGGCCGTGAAGATCGACGTCGAGGTCAAGGACGTCGGATTCGACATCCCGGACGAGTTCGTCGTCGGCTACGGCCTCGACTACGACGAGCGCTACCGCGACCTGCCCTACATCGGCACGCTGGATCCCAAGGTCTACAGCAGCTGACCTCCGGTCGAGCCGGGCGGTGAGCTCCCCGGCCCGGGGAACTCCGGTTCCGTCCCGATCGTTGTCGATTACGACGTCTTCCCGGTGTCGGCTCCGGTCGGTGCCGGGGCGACTGCTCGTTGCTACGCGGTAACCTTGCGTTGCCTGGTCAGTGACCGTCGCGGCATGCGGCCACCCCGGGTGCGAAGCGCCGCGACTGCGAGACCCCGACGAACTCGATCGAAAGGACCGGCCGCTCGGGCCGAACCTGTATGAACCGCAAGACAGTGTTCCGTAATCTGGCGATCGTCGCCGGCATTCTGCTGGTGATCTACGCCTTCAGTTACTTCGGCGACGACACGCGCGGTTTCACTCAGGTGGACACGTCCGTCGCGGTGTCCCAACTCGAATCGCAGAACGTCAGCGAGGCCCGCATCGACGACCGCGAGCAGCAGGTGCGTCTGTGGCTCGAGAACGGCAACGACGCGACCGAGGGCAGCACCGAGATCATCGCGAAGTACCCCGCGTCGGCCTCCGAGCAGATCTTCGACCTGGTCGCCGCGTCGGGCGCGCAGAAGTACGACACGAGCGTCACCCAGGAGAGCTGGCTGACCTCGATCCTCATCTTCGTCCTGCCGATGATCATCCTGCTCGGCGTGTTCTTCTTCGTGATGAGCCGCATGCAGGGCGGTGGTCGCGGCGGCATGATGGGCTTCGGCAAGTCGAAGGCCAAGCAGCTGTCGAAGGACATGCCCAAGACGACCTTCGCCGATGTCGCCGGCGCCAACGAGGCCGTCGAGGAGCTCTACGAGATCAAGGACTTCCTGCAGAACCCGGCGCGCTACCAGGCGCTCGGCGCGAAGATCCCCAAGGGCGTACTGCTCTACGGTCCTCCCGGCACCGGTAAGACCCTCCTCGCGCGTGCCGTCGCCGGCGAGGCGGGCGTCCCGTTCTTCACGATCTCCGGTTCGGACTTCGTCGAGATGTTCGTCGGTGTCGGCGCCTCCCGCGTGCGCGATCTGTTCGAGCAGGCCAAGCAGAGCGCTCCCTGCATCATCTTCGTCGACGAGATCGACGCGGTCGGCCGCCAGCGCGGCGCCGGCCTCGGCGGTGGTCACGACGAGCGTGAGCAGACCCTCAACCAGCTGCTCGTCGAGATGGACGGCTTCGGCGACCGCTCCGGCATCATCGTGATGGCCGCGACGAACCGCCCCGACATCCTCGACCCGGCGCTGCTGCGTCCCGGCCGTTTCGACCGTCAGATCCCGGTCACGAACCCCGACCTCGCCGGTCGCCGGGCGATCCTCGCCGTGCACTCGAAGGGCAAGCCGATCGATCCCAACGCGGATCTCGGTGCGCTCGCCAAGCGCACGGTGGGCATGTCCGGTGCCGACCTCGCGAACGTCGTCAACGAGGCCGCGCTGCTCACCGCCCGTGAGAACGGCACGGTGATCACCGAGGCGATCCTCGAGGAATCGGTCGACCGTGTCATCGGCGGTCCCCGCCGCAAGAGCCGCATCATCAGTGAGCACGAGAAGAAGATCACGGCCTACCACGAGGGTGGTCACACCCTCGCCGCGTGGGCGATGCCCGACATCGAGCCGGTTTACAAGGTCACCATCCTCGCCCGCGGCCGCACCGGCGGTCACGCGATGACAGTGCCCGAGGACGACAAGGGCCTGATGACGCGTTCGGAGATGATCGCGCGCCTCGTCATGGCGATGGGCGGTCGTGCCGCGGAGGAACTCGTCTTCCGCGAGCCCACCACCGGCGCCTCGTCCGACATCGACCAGGCCACGAAGATCGCGCGCGCGATGGTCACCGAGTACGGCATGAGCGCGAAGCTCGGCGCCGTCCGCTACGGCCAGGAGCAGGGCGACCCCTTCCTCGGCCGGTCGATGGGTGTGCAGTCCGACTACTCGCACGAAGTGGCACGCGAGATCGACGAGGAGGTCCGCAACCTCATCGAGGCCGCGCACACCGAGGCGTGGGCGATTCTCAACGAGTACCGCGACGCCCTCGACGTGCTGGCGAGCGAGCTGCTCGAGCACGAGACGCTGACCCGCAAGGATCTCGACCGGATCCTGGCCGACGTGAAGAAGCGTCCGCGGATCACGACCTTCAACGATTTCGGTGATCGGGTCCCGTCCGACAAGCCGCCGATCAAGACGCCCGCCGAGCTCGCGGCCGAGCGCGGCGAGCCGTGGCCGCCGGAACCGCCGTCGCTGACGAAGCCGGCGCATCAGCACCCGCAGTATCCGGGCCAGGGCGAGGTGCCCGCTCCCGCCGGCTACCAGCCCGGCGCGCAGCCGCAGTACCAGCCGGCGAACGGCTACCCCCAGCCCCAACAGCAGTCGCAGCCGCAACCCCAACAGCAGTCGCAGCCGGTCCCGGCCTCCGAGCCGCTTCCGGGCTTCCAGCCGACGGCTCCGTATCCGGGTGGTCCGCGGCACGCGACGCGTCCCGACTACGGTGCTCCCGCCGGATGGTCGGCTCCCGGCTGGCCGCCGCGCGAGCAGACCCCGCAGGAACAGCAGGGTTACGGGCAGCCGCAGGCCCCCGGACAGCCGCAGGGATACGGATATCCGCAGGGCCCCCAGGGGCAGAACCCCCAGAGCTACGGACAGCCTCAGGAAACGCAGAGTTTCGGGCGTCCGCAGGAGCCGCAGGACCCCGACCGTCCGTCGGACTCCGGCGACAACGGTGCGGCAGATGCGCACCGTGGTGAGAACCACGTGGGAGACTCGCAACCGCGCGATGGTTACGGCGCTCCCGAGCCCCCTCCCACACAGCGGTGGGAAGGCCCGGCCGGCCGGCACTGATCCGTGTCGGTGAGTCGGTACCGGGCGCGCATCGGGACCGTCGGTTCCGATGGAGACGAGTGAGCGAAGAGTGGAGGGCGAGCGGGTGTCGGTGAACCACCTGAAGTCGGATACGGGTTCCGACCCGGAGGATGTGACGACCCACGAGTTGAGCGTGGACGCGGGTCGTACGTTCGACCAGGCCCGAGCCGAAGCGGCCGTGCGCGAACTGTTGATCGCGGTGGGTGAGGATCCGGACCGCGAGGGCCTGCGCGACACTCCCGCCCGGGTGGCCCGTGCCTACCGCGAGGTGTTCGGGGGACTGTTCACCGACCCGGACGAGGTCCTCGACACGACCTTCGACGAAGGTCATCAGGAACTCGTCCTCGTGCGCGACATCCCGATGTACTCGACGTGCGAACACCACCTCGTGTCGTTCCACGGCGTCGCCCACGTCGGATACATCCCGGGCCCCACGGGCCGCGTCACGGGTCTGTCGAAGCTGGCGCGTGTCGTCGACCTCTACGCCAAGCGTCCGCAGGTCCAGGAACGCCTCACCAGCCAGATCGCCGACGCCATGATGCGCAAGCTGCAGCCGCGCGGCGTGATCGTCGTGGTCGAGGCGGAGCACCTGTGCATGGCGATGCGCGGCATCCGCAAGCCCGGTGCCAGCACCACCACCTCCGCCGTGCGCGGGCTGTTCCAGACCAGTTCGGCGTCGCGTGCCGAGGCCCTGGACCTGATCCTGCGCCGGTGACCGTCTTCCCCGCCGAACAGTGGCCTGTCGTGATGGGCGTACTGAACGTCACCAGTGATTCCTTCTCCGACGGCGGTCGCTATCTGGACCGCGAGACCGCGATAGCCCGCGGCTTCGAGCTGCGCGAGCTCGGCGTCGACATCGTCGACGTGGGTGGCGAGTCCACCCGGCCCGGGGCCGTGCGCGTCGACCCGGAGGTCGAGGCGTCCCGCGTGGCGCCGGTCATCGCCGCTCTGGCAGAGGCGGGCATTCCCACGAGCGTCGACACGATGCGCGCCTCGGTCGCCGAGGCGGCCGTGGAGGCCGGGGTGACCATGATCAACGACGTCTCGGGTGGGCGCGCCGACGCCGACATGGCCGCGGTGGTCGCCGAGGCCGGGGTGCCGTGGATCCTCATGCACTGGCGTCCCCTCGGCGAGTTCGTCCACGCGGGCGGTTCGACGCACTACGAGGACGTCGTCCGCGAGGTCCGCGACGAGCTGCTCACGCAGGTCGACATCGCAGTGGCCGCAGGCGTGGACTCCGACAAGATCGTGCTCGATCCCGGTCTGGGTTTCGTGAAGGAACCCGACCACAACTGGCAGTTGCTGCAGCGCCTGCCCGAACTCACCGAACTGGGTTTCCCGGTGCTCATCGGGGCGTCCCGGAAGCGATTCCTCGGATCGCTGCTCGCGGCGCCCGACGGCACGGTCCGCCCGCCCGCGGGCCGCGAGGTCGCCACGGCGGTCGTCTCGGCGCTCGCCGCCACACACGGCGCATGGGGCGTACGCGTCCACGACGTGCAGGCGTCCCGCGACGCGCTCGCGGTGGTGCGTGCCTGGCAGCGCGGCAGCGCGGAAGGAGTGCACGCGTGAGCGACCGCATCGAACTACGGGGACTGACGGTCCGCGGCAACCACGGCGTCTTCGAGCACGAGAAGCGGGACGGTCAGGACTTCGTCGTCGACATCGTCGTGTGGCTCGATCTCGCGCCGGCCGCGGCGTCCGACGAGCTGACCGACACGCTGCACTACGGCGAACTCGCCGAGCGAGCTGCGGCGATCATCGCCGGTCCGGGCCGCGATCTCATCGAGACGGTCGCGGGGGAGATCGCCGACGAGGTGTTCACCGACCCGCGTGTCTCCCGGGTGGAGGTCACGCTCCACAAGCCGTCGGCGCCGATCCCGCTGACCTTCGGCGACGTCGCCGTCGTGATCGACCGCTCCCGCAGCGATGCGACGGAGAGCGCCTCATGAGTCGTGCCGTGCTGTCCATCGGATCGAACATCGGCGACCGGCTCGCGCACCTGCGGTCGGTCGTCGACGCATTGGGCGAGCGGGCCGTCGCCGTCTCGGCGGTGTACTCGACGGCACCGTGGGGCGGCGTCGAACAGGAGGACTTCCTCAACGCCGTCGTCGTCGCGGAGGACGCCGCCTTCGGTCCGCACGACTGGCTGCGGTTCGGCCGGGAACGCGAAGAGGCCGCCGAACGAGTCCGGATCCAGCGCTGGGGTCCGCGCAGCCTCGACGTCGACGTCGTGACCTGCGACAGCGGCGACGGAGAGGTGCGCAGCGACGATCCGGAACTGATCCTGCCGCACCCGCGCGCACACCAGCGGGCGTTCGTGCTCGTCCCGTGGCTCGATGTCGAACCCGAGGCCGTGCTCACCGCCGACGGCCGGCGGCTGGGCATCGGCGAGTGGCTCGGCGAACTCGACGCCGCCGAACGGGAAGGTGTGCACCGCACCGACCTGACGCTGACCGGGCCGACGACCCAGGGACACGCCGAGTGCTGAAACAGACCCGGATCCGAGATCTGCTGGCGCTGGCCGTGCTGGCAGCGATCGTCGCGTGGTTGCTCGTCCGCACGATGTACGGCTCGCTGCCGCCCATCCCCGTCTATGCGGGAGCCTCGCTGTACCCCGTCGCGGTGATCGAGGTGATCCTGGCGTTCATGATCCGGTCGCGGGTCGGCAAACACGAGATCGGTGAGGGCCCCGGCAGGTTGCATCCCATCACCGCCGCCCGCGCGGTCGCGCTCGCCAAGGCGTCCGCACTGGTGGGTGCCGCGAGCGCCGGAGTGTGGGCCGGCTTCCTGCTGTATCTCGCACCGCAACGCGGCGTCGTGCAGGCCGCCACCGACGACACCTCGGGGGTGCTCGTCGGAGCCCTCGCCGGCATAGCGCTGGCGGCGGCCGCGTTGTGGCTCGAATACTGTTGCCGGACACCGGAAGACCCCGACGAACCGAACGAACCGGCTGTCTGACCTCGGATTTCGGGGTGGGGAAGGGCGTGTCGTCCGGCTCCGATCCGAGGACCCACCCAAGTACCCTGATGGTCATGGCAACCTCGGCGCGACCAGACAGGAATCGCCGTCCGTGGCGCAGTACCGGCTCGATGATCGTGGCCGGTCTGCTCGCTCTGGCGATGATCGCCTCGCTGCTGTTGATCTTCAGTGAGAGCGTGCAGTTGCTGCGTGTCGCGGTGGTCGTCGCCCTGTGGGCTGCCACTGTCGGAGCCATCGCGATGAACAAGTACCGCCGGGAATCGGCGCTCGACCGGGCGAAGGCCGACGACCTGAAGACGGTCTACGAACTGCAGTTGCAACGGGAGATCGCGGCGCGGCGCGAGTACGAGCTGACCGTCGAGGAGAAGGTCCGTGCCGATCTGAAGCTCGACGCCGGGGAGATGGCGGCCCTGCGCACCGAGCTGGCCACCCTGCGCCGCACGCTCGAGATGTTGTTCGACGGCCGGCTCCCCGACGATGTCGTCGCCCTCGAAGGCCAGGCGGAGAAGCTGCGTGGACTGAGCGAGGCGGCGCGGGTGTCCGCTCCGCGTCCGTCGGGACCGGCCTTCGCCTCTCCCGACGACGAGCCGGTCACCGCGGAGACCGAGTCGGTCGAGGCGGCCATGCGCGCGGCGGAGGCGTCGGAGAAGACGTCCGCGAAGGGTGATGTCGAAGAACCGCGAGCCGAGAAGCAGGCGAAGACCGAGGCTGCGACGGGGAAGTCCGCTACCGGGAAGGTCACGGCCGAGAAGGCGACGGCTGGAAAAGCGACCGCAGAACCGGACGTCGAGGACGCCGAGATCGAGGACGCGGAAGTCGAGGGCACGAAGGCCGAGAAGCCGAAGACTGCGGACCTGAAGACCGGGGACCCGAAGGCCGGGGACCCGAAGACCGGGGACCCGAAGGTCGCCGGAGCCGAGAAGACGGCAGAGGGAAAGCCTGAGTCGCAGAAGCCCGGCAAGCACGAGTCCGGATCGGATCCCGACCCGCAGACGGGCGCAGACGAGACCGGAGCGGAGTCGGGAGGCAACGACCCCTCCGACGGGGAGAACGGCGGCGAGAAGACCGCTGGAGCTGCGGAAACGGTCGCGGAGGACGACGAGGACGACGAGGAATCGTCCGGACGTCGCTCCCGCCGTCGTCGCGCCGACGGCGAAGGCCGCACAGTCGCGGAGATCCTCGCGTCGCTGTCGGCCGAGCGCTGATCCCCGGGCGGTCGCGAGGCAGGTCGCGCCCGCCCCACCTCGGTCGATGAGGCGCAGATCACTCGACCCGACCGTGGCGAGCCCCGGAAAGCGCGCGCTATTGTCGAGCGGAACGTCCGGTACCCGCTGAGCGGGACTGGAACGAACGAGAGGACTCCCGTGAATTCCTTCGGGATCACCAACGCACCCGCGCCTGCGCGCCTGTCGGTAGGAATCGTGTCCGCCGGACGGGTCGGCACTGCACTCGGCGCAGCTTTCGAACGCGTCGGTCATGTCGTCGTGGCCTGCTCGGCCGTGTCCGACGTCTCGCGGCACCGCGCCACCACCCGCCTGCCCGATTCGCAGATCCTGCCGGTCGACGAGGTTGCCGGCCGCTGCAACCTCCTCCTTCTCGCCGTTCCCGACACCGAACTGTCGTCCCTGGTCAACGGCCTCGCAGCCACCGGATCGGTCGCCGCCGGCACGATCGTCGTCCACGTCTCCGGAGCCCACGGCACCGCGATCCTCGAGCCGCTGACCGAGCAGGGCGCCGTGCCGCTGGCGATCCATCCCGCGATGACCTTCACCGGCCACGACGAGGACATCGACCGGCTCTCCTCCGCGTGTTTCGGCATCACGGCCGCCGACGAGATCGGCTACGCCATCGCGCAGTCCCTCGTCCTCGAGATCGGTGGCGAGCCGGTCCGCGTCCCCGAGTCCATGCGCACGACCTACCACGCCGCGCTCGCGCACGGCAGCAACCACCTCGTCACGCTGGTCGCCGACGCCGTCGAGGCGCTGCGCAGCGCCCTGCAGGGGGAGGAACTGCTCGGCCAGCAACTCGTCGACGACGCCCCCGGTGGAGTCGCCGAGCGGGTGTTGCAGCCGTTGCTCTCGGCGGCGCTCGACAACGTGCTGCGGCGCGGACCCTCGGCGCTCACCGGGCCGGTCGCGCGCGGCGACGCCGACGCCGTCGCCGCGCATCTGCGCGCGCTCGAGGCCGTCGACCCGCAGATCGCCGCCGGGTACCGCGCGCTGTCGCTGCGGTCGGCGCAACGGACCGGATCGAAGCCGGAACTGATGGCAATTCTCGAAGGAGCTGAATACGGTGAGTGAAGCAGGACAGCGCGGATACGTGCGAGGTGAACTGACCGTTCACCACGATCCCGCAGGCCTGACCAAGGTCACCCGGGCTCTGCGCGGCGTCGGCCGCACCGTCGCACTCGTGCCGACGATGGGTGCGCTGCACACCGGTCACCTCGAACTCGTGCGCCAGGCCAAGCTCACCGGTGCCGTCGTGGTCGTGTCGATCTTCGTCAACCCGCTGCAGTTCGGGAAGGGCGAGGACCTCGATGCCTATCCGCGCACCCTCGACGCCGACCTCGAACTGCTCCGCGAAGCGGGTGTCGAACTCGTGTTCGTGCCGACGGTCTCGGCGATGTACCCGCAGGGTCCGCGCACCACGATCCACCCGGGCCCGCTCGGGTCGGAGCTCGAAGGTGCTTCGCGCCCCGGTCATTTCGCGGGCATGCTGACGGTCGTCGCGAAACTGTTCAACATCGTCGGTCCCAACACGGCGTTCTTCGGTGAGAAGGACTACCAGCAGCTCACCCTGATCCGTCAGATGGTCGCCGACCTGAATCTCGACATCCGCATCCTCGGTGTTCCCACCGTGCGCGAACAGGACGGGCTCGCACTGTCCTCTCGCAACCGCTATCTCGACCCCGAGCAGCGCGAGATCGCGACCACGCTGTCCGCGGCCCTCGTCGCCGGCGCGCACGCCGCGGCGGGCGGAGCCGAGGCGATCCTGTCCACGGCACGCGAGGTGCTCGCGCAGAGCCCGCAGATCGAGGTGGACTATCTCGAGGTGCGCGGCGCCGATCTGGGGCCGGCCCCCGAACGTGGCGACGGCCGACTGCTCGTCGCCGCACGACTCGGCTCCACCCGCCTCATCGACAACGTCGGGGTCGCCGTCGGCACCGGCTTCCTCGAACGCGCCACCGGCCCGGTGGATCCCGATGCCGAAGACAACCTGACGAACCGCTGACCCACCGATCGAATTCGGAAACGAGAAAGAAACCGAGGACGAGCATGTTCCGCACCATGATGAAGTCGAAGATCCACCGCGCCACGGTCACCCACGCGGATCTGCACTATGTCGGTTCGGTGACCGTCGACCAGGATCTGATGGACGCCGCGGATCTGCTCGAGGGTGAGCAGGTCTGCATCGTCGACATCGACAACGGCGCCCGGCTGGAGACGTACGTCATCGCCGGTGAGCGTGGATCGGGCATCATCGGGATCAACGGTGCCGCAGCACGTCTCGTCAGCCCCGGCGATCTCGTCATCCTCATCGCCTACGGCGTGATGAACGAGCAGGAGTGCAAGGACTACGACCCGCGCGTGGTGTTCGTCGACGCCGACAACCGTCAGGTCGAGCTCGGCAACGACCCCGCCCACGCTCCCGAGGGCTCGGGCCTGATCACGCCGCGCATGCTGTCGACCCTCGACTCCCCGTCCCTGGTCTAGAGGTGCTCCTCACCGTCGACGTCCGCAACACCAACATCGTCCTGGGGGTGTTCGCGGGCAGCGGCTCGCACGCGCGGCTGCTGCGCGACTGGCGCGTCCGTACCGACCCCAGGATGACCGCCGACGAGATCGCCTTGCTGTTCCGCGGTCTGCTCGGCGAATCCGCCGAGCAGGTCACCGGGGTGGCGGCCCTGTCGACCGTGCCGTCGGTTCTGCGCGAGTTGCGTGTCATGCTCGACCGCTACTGGTCGTCGGTGCCGCACGTGGTGGTGGAGCCGGGGGTGCGCACGGGAGTGCCGCTGCTGGTGGACAACCCGAAGGAGGTCGGCGCCGACCGTATCGTCAACAGCCTGGCGGCCTACCACTTCTACGGATCTCCGTGCATCGTCGTGGATTTCGGGACGTCCACCTGCGTCGACGTCGTGTCGGGCAAGGGGGAGTTCCTCGGCGGGTCCATCGCTCCGGGTGTGGAGATCTCGATGGATGCGCTGGCGTCACGGTCGGCGGCACTGCGGAAGGTCGAATTGCTCCGTCCCCGAGGTGTTCTGGGCAAGAACACTGTCGAGTGCATGCAGTCCGGAGCTGTCTTCGGGTTCGCCGGGATGGTCGACGGCATCGTGCGGCGGATCTGCGCCGAGGTGCCCGGTTTCGACGGCGACGACGTGGCCGTCATCGGCACCGGCGACAGTGCGCCGCTGATCATGCCGGAGTCGCGCACCCTCGAGCACCACGAGCCGGATCTGACCCTCGAGGGATTGCGTCTGGTGTACGAGCGGAACCAGGTGAGACGAGCGGCACGCGGAACTGCGGGTTCCGCTGAGCGCCATTCTGTGTAAAAATGTTCGTCGTGATCCGTTGCATGAGCACCCAGGAGTGTTGTCGAGGCTGACCGCCGCCTCGACCGATAACACATTCCTGGGAGTTCTCTCATGCGCGCTGCGCTTCTTTCCATCACTTCTGTTTCCACTGCTGCTCCGGTCGCCTTCCACCGGCTCGCCGTCGAGCGCACGTACCCCACCGAGCTGTCCGCAGCGGTCGCCCGCGGCGCCGTCGTCGTCGACATCCGCTCGAACGCCGAACGTGCCGTTCAGGGAACGCTTCCCGGCGCGCTGGCCATTTCCGCCGATCTCGTCGCCGAGCGACTCGATCCGAGCGGCCCGGGTCGTCTCTCCCTCGCCGTCGACCGCGACGTCGAATGGATCCTCGTCTCGTCCGACGGAGCGAGCTCGCACGGTGTGGTCGCCGAACTGCACGCGCAGGGCCTGCGCCGGGTCACCCACCTCGTCGGAGGTTACGACGCCATCCGGACGGCCCGTCTCGTCGGCGCGGTGGCGGAGGCCCAGCACGTCGCTCAGGACGTGGCGCGGGTCACCGCTCACTGAAAGCGCGCATCTGCAGGATTGACGGCCCCGGGTGTCCGATAGTCTGGTTACCCGTGAGTGATGCCACCGTTCAGCAGCCCGACGACACCCCCGAGCAGATGCGGGTCCGCCGCGAGAAGCGCGAACGGCTCCTGGCACAGGGTTCGGAGGCCTATCCCGTCGAGATCCCGCGCACCCATACGCTCGCGGAGATCCGCGCCGAGTATCCCGACCTCGAACCCGACACCGCCACCGGCACGATCGTGGGCGTCGCCGGTCGCGTGATGTTCTCGCGCAACACCGGCAAGCTGTGCTTCGCGACGCTGCAGGAGGGCGACGGCACCCAGCTGCAGGTCATGCTCAGCCTCGCCGGCGTCGGCGAGGAGGCGCTCGCCGCCTGGAAGTCCGACGTCGACCTCGGCGACATCGTGTTCGTGCACGGCGAGGTCATCAGCTCCCGTCGCGGTGAGCTCAGTGTCATGGCCGACTCGTGGACCATGGCGTCCAAGGCGCTGCGTCCGCTGCCGGTCGCGCACAAGGAGATGAACGAAGAGGCACGGGTGCGTCAGCGCTACGTCGACCTCATCGTGCGTCCCGAAGCACGTCGCAACGCACGCATGCGTGTCGCGGTGGTGCGCGAGCTGCGCAACGCGCTCGAGCGTCGCGGTTTCCTCGAGGTCGAGACGCCCATGCTGCAGACCCTGCACGGCGGCGCGGCGGCCCGCCCGTTCGTGACGCACTCGAACGCGCTCGACATCGACCTGTACCTGCGTATCGCGCCGGAGCTGTTCCTCAAGCGCTGCGTGGTCGGCGGTATCGAGAAGGTCTTCGAGATCAACCGCAATTTCCGTAACGAGGGTGCCGACTCGACGCACTCCCCGGAATTCTCGATGCTCGAGACGTACGAGGCGTACGGCACCTACGACGATTCGGCGCGGATGATCCGCGAGATCATCCAGGAGGTCGCGTTCGGGGTCTTCGGCACCCATGTGGTGACGCTCGCCGACGGTACGGAATACGACTTCGGGGGTGAATGGAAAACTCTCGAAATGTATCCCTCGCTGTCCGAGGCGATCGGCACGGACGTGACCCCCGACACCACACTCGAGGAATTGACGGCTCTCGCGGATCGCGTCGGCCTGGAGATTCCCGAGGGCAAGGGCTGGGGTCACGGCAAGCTCGTCGAGGAGCTCTGGGAGCACATGTGCGGCGACCAGCTGCACGAGCCGACCTTCGTGCGTGATTTCCCCGTGGAGACGTCGCCGTTGACACGAGATCACCGCACTGTGCGCGGGGCCACCGAGAAATGGGATCTGTACGTCCGCGGTTTCGAACTCGCCACGGGTTACTCGGAACTCGTCGATCCGGTGATCCAGCGCGAGCGTTTCGTCGACCAGGCGCGTCTGGCCTCGGAAGGGGACGACGAGGCAATGGCTCTCGACGAGGATTTCCTCGCCGCGATGGAACAGGGAATGCCGCCGACCACCGGTACCGGAATGGGAATCGACCGTCTGCTGATGGCACTTACCGGTCTGGGAATCCGCGAAACAATCCTGTTCCCGATTGTTCGACCGAACACCCGTTAATCTGATTTCGTCGCTCCATATTGCGATGCGTTAATCGGCGGGTAGTGTGGTGCCCGTCCCGCGGGGGGAAGCGCATGCGAGAGGATTTACACCACATGGCGAAGAAAGTCACTGTCACCCTGATCGACGATGTGGATCAGGAGTCGGCGGCGGACGAATCGGTGGAGTTCGGTCTCGACGGAGTGACGTACGAGATCGACCTTTCCGAGGACAATGCGGCACGGCTGCGCGAGCAGTTGGAATTCTGGATCGAACACGCTCGTAAGGTCGGCGGCCGCAAGCGGAGCAAGACCGCCGCCGGAACTGCGCCGGCTGCGCGCAAGAGCGGATCCGGAAGTGCCGGTCGCGAACAGACGGCCGCTATCCGTGAATGGGCACGGAACAACGATCTGCCGGTGTCGGCCCGTGGCCGAATCTCTGCGGAGATCGTCGAGGCGTACAACAAAGCGCACTGACGAATCCTCGTCCGTGGGGCGTCGTCCATCCGTGGACGGCGCCCCACAGTCGTCTGTGGGCGGGTTGGGTTGTGGCACAGTGGCGCCCGTCACACACTTCGATCGTGCGGACGACCCGGCGCGATGCGGTCGGGGAGTAGCATCCGCTCATGGCCGAGACCGTGCTCGAACCGGGTTCAACCTGCTGGCGACTTGCGCGAGCGGAGAGGTTGACCTGCATAGTCGACGCCGCCGACTATTTCCGTCACGCCAAGGCGGCGATGCTCCGGGCGGAAAAACGCATCATGCTGATCGGGTGGGATTTCGACACCCGGATCAAGTTCGAACCCGAGGGTGCAACTCTCGAGGGACCGAACAAACTCGGTGAATTCCTCGAATGGCTCCCCGAACGTCGCCCCGGTCTCGATATTTATCTGCTCAAGTGGAACATCGGTGCGTTCAGTGCCCTCGCACGCGGAATGACGCCGGTGTTCGTGCTCGATTGGCTCACCGACCCGAGCCTGCACTTCGAAATCGACGGGGCGCATCCCGTGGGCGCAGCGCATCATCAGAAAATTCTCGTCGTCGACGACAGCATCGCTTTCTGTGGCGGTATCGATATGACCGTCGACCGCTGGGACACCCCGGATCATCCGGACCTGAGCAAATACCGGCGGGAGCCGAGCGGTAAACGCTACGGACCGTGGCACGACGTGACGACCGCCGTCGACGGCGACGCCGCGCGGGCCCTCGGCGACCAGGCGCGCGCCCGGTGGAAGGCGGCCACGGGGGAGAAGCTCGATCCCGTGCCGGAGCCGGAGCCGATCTGGCCCGACGATCTCGAGCCGACCCTCCGCAGCGTGGACGTGGGCATCGCGCGCACGCTGCCCGCCTACGACGGGAAGGACGGCATCCACGAGATCGAGGCGCTGTACCTGTCGGTGATCGAGAAGGCGCGGCACACTCTCTACCTCGAGAGCCAGTACCTCGCTTCGCGCAGGATCGCGGAGGCTCTCGCCGAGCGACTGCAGGAACCGGACGGCCCCGAGATCGTGGTGGTGATCCCACGCAACGCCGACGGCTGGCTCGAACGCAAGGCCATGGACGGAGCCCGGCGGGCCCTGCTGCACATGTTGTGGGAGGCCGACGTGCACGGCCGTTTCGCCGCCTACTATCCCGTCACCGCCGGCGGGGAGCCGATCTACGTGCACGCGAAGGTCGTCGTCATGGACGAGACCCTGCTGCGGATCGGGTCGTCGAACCTGAACAACCGTTCGATGGGCTTCGACACCGAATGCGACCTGGCCATCGAATCCGCCGAACCCGGGGACGCGGTCGGCCGCGCCGCCGTCGAGCTGCGCAACATCCTGGTGGCGGAACATCTCGACGTCGACCCCGAGGTGATCGCGGAGGCCACGAAGGACGGCGGTTCGCTCATCTCCACCATCGAGCGGTTGCGCGGTCCGGGACGTTCGCTGCGGCCGTTCGAACCGGGTAAGGTGTCGGACGAGGACAGTGTCCTCGCAGAAAGTGCTCTGGCCGATCCCGAACGCGCCGCGCGGAGCTTCGGACGCAGGATCGAGCGATTCTTCGCCCGTTGATCCCCCACAGCCTCTGTTCGCTTGTGGCGTACAGCTTGCGGAAACGTATCCGCCACGTGCAGCGTTAACTTCTGAAACCGGGTTTTCTCGCCGCCTTCCGAAGGGTAGAGGGAAAGCGAGTCGATACCACGACCACTAGAGTGTGGAGTGGGAGCTTGGAACCTCTGAAAGGTTCCGACGAACGACTCGAGTGCCGGAGCTTAAGAGCGGCAGCAGGGTGCGGGACGATCGGCGTACCGGACCGGCGGCCGGAGAGTGTGAGGGAGTGCGATGTTCGAAAGGTTCACCGATCGCGCGCGGCGCGTCGTTGTCCTGGCTCAAGAAGAGGCCAGGATGCTCAACCACAACTACATCGGCACGGAGCACATCCTCCTCGGCCTCATCCACGAGGGTGAGGGTGTGGCGGCGAAGTCGCTCGAGTCGTTGGGTATCTCCCTCGAAGGTGTGCGCAGCCAGGTCGAAGAGATCATCGGCCAGGGTCAGCAGGCGCCCTCGGGGCACATTCCCTTCACTCCTCGTGCCAAGAAGGTCCTCGAGCTGAGCCTTCGCGAAGCGCTCCAGCTCGGACACAACTACATCGGTACCGAACACATCCTGCTCGGTCTCATCCGCGAGGGTGAGGGCGTGGCGGCGCAGGTGCTCGTCAAGCTCGGCGCCGACCTCAACCGGGTGCGTCAGCAGGTCATCCAGCTGCTGTCCGGTTACCAGGGCAAGGAGCCCGCAGAATCCGGCACGAGCCGTGGCGAGACCGGCACTCCGTCCACGTCGCTCGTCCTGGACCAGTTCGGCCGTAACCTCACGCAGGCAGCTCTCGAGGGCAAGCTCGACCCGGTCATCGGCCGGGCCAAGGAGATCGAGCGCGTCATGCAGGTGCTGTCGCGTCGTACGAAGAACAACCCGGTGCTCATCGGCGAGCCGGGTGTCGGTAAGACCGCCGTCGTCGAGGGCCTCGCGCAGGCCATCGTCAACGGTGAGGTCCCCGAGACCCTCAAGGACAAGCAGCTCTACACGCTCGACCTGGGTTCGCTCGTCGCCGGCAGCCGTTACCGCGGTGATTTCGAGGAGCGCCTGAAGAAGGTCCTCAAGGAGATCAACAGCCGCGGCGACATCATCCTGTTCATCGACGAGCTGCACACGCTCGTCGGTGCCGGTGCTGCCGAGGGCGCGATCGACGCCGCGTCGATCCTCAAGCCCAAGCTCGCCCGTGGTGAGCTGCAGACCATCGGTGCGACGACCCTCGACGAGTACCGCAAGTACATCGAGAAGGACGCCGCTCTCGAGCGCCGCTTCCAGCCGGTGCAGGTCGGGGAGCCGACGGTGGAGCACACCATCGAGATCCTCAAGGGTCTGCGCGACCGCTACGAGGCGCACCACCGCGTCTCGATCACCGACAAGGCGCTCGTCGCGTCGGCCACTCTGGCCGATCGCTACATCAACGACCGCTTCCTGCCGGACAAGGCGATCGACCTCATCGACGAGGCCGGTGCCCGCATGCGCATCCGTCGCATGACCGCGCCGCCGGACCTCCGCGAGTTCGACGACAAGATCGCCGACGCCCGTCGCGAGAAGGAATCGGCGATCGACGCGCAGGACTTCGAGAAGGCCGCGAGCCTGCGCGACAAGGAGAAGCAGCTCGTCGCGCAGCGTGCCGAGCGCGAGAAGCAGTGGCGTGCGGGCGATCTCGACGTCATCGCCGAGGTCGACGAGGAACAGATCGCCGAGGTCCTCGCCAACTGGACCGGTATCCCGGTGTTCAAGCTCACCGAGGAGGAGACCACGCGTCTGCTCCGCATGGAGGACGAGCTGCACAAGCGGATCATCGGCCAGGAGGACGCCGTCAAGGCCGTCGCCAAGGCGATCCGTCGTACGCGTGCGGGCCTGAAGGACCCGAAGCGTCCGTCCGGTTCGTTCATCTTCGCCGGCCCGTCCGGTGTGGGTAAGACGGAGCTGTCCAAGGCGCTCGCGAACTTCCTGTTCGGCGAGGACGACGCGCTCATCCAGATCGACATGGGCGAGTTCCACGACCGCTTCACCGCGTCGCGCCTGTTCGGTGCGCCTCCCGGCTACGTCGGATACGAGGAGGGCGGCCAGCTCACCGAGAAGGTGCGCCGCAAGCCGTTCTCCGTGGTTCTGTTCGACGAGATCGAGAAGGCCCACCAGGAGATCTACAACACCCTCCTGCAGGTCCTCGAGGACGGTCGCCTCACCGACGGTCAGGGACGCACGGTCGACTTCAAGAACACCGTGCTGATCTTCACGTCGAACCTGGGCACCGCCGACATCTCGAAGGCCGTCGGGCTCGGCTTCTCGGCCGGAACGGGCGAGCAGTCGAACTACGAGCGGATGAAGAACAAGGTCCACGACGAGCTGAAGAAGCACTTCCGGCCCGAGTTCCTCAACCGTATCGACGACATCATCGTCTTCCACCAGCTCACGCAGGATCAGATCATCCAGATGGTCGACCTCATGGTCGGACGTGTGGAGACGCAGCTGAAGAACAAGGACATGGGTATCGAGCTCACCGAGAAGGCGAAGTCGTTGCTCGCAAAGCGCGGCTTCGACCCGGTGCTCGGCGCACGTCCGCTGCGTCGCACGATCCAGCGCGAGATCGAGGATCAGCTCTCCGAGAAGATCCTCTTCGGCGAGATCGGCGCGGGCCAGATCGTCCTCGTCGACGTCGAGGGCTGGGACGGCGAGGGCGCCGGCGAGAACGCGAAGTTCACGTTCACGCCGAGCGAGAAGCCGGCCGAGGTTCCGGACACCCCGGCGGTCGCGCTGGCCAAGTCCAGCGAGGGCGAGTCCGAAGCCGGATAACCCGCTCGCCGGTTCACACCGGACGACACGGTTCGCACGAGAGGGGCGGCACCCGCAAGGGTGTCGCCCCTCTCGCTGTGCGTTCGGCTTCGTCCGTTCAACCTCGCCGACCGGACCAGGGGGCGCTGGCACGCCCTACCCAGTTCACGAGACGCTCGGTCGGGCCGGCGTCCGGCGCGGGCGTGACCGGTGGGCCGAAGGGAAATCCCTCGCGAGGTGATTCGGGCAGGGTGATCTTCATGATCCCGAGGGTTGCCTCCGCGAGTGCCGGGTCGGCGTCCGCCTCCTGTGCGGTGGCGACGGCGATGTCCCAACCGTGCACGAGCAGTTCGTCGAGTTCCATGAACATCGCGACCCGGCCGGGAAAGGTACCCCAGGGGGCGGTGACGGGCTTGTCCAGGAGGGCGTCGTCCTCCCACACCTGCCAGTAACGGTCGGCGGCGGCATCGAGCACGGCCGGCCAGTCGTCGTTCTCGGAGGTGAGGAATTCCGGGACGGTGCGGGGATCGCCCCCGGAACCGATGGCCGCGCTCCGTTCCAGGGTCGCGGCGAGGTGGCCGATCAGTGTGCGGACATCGAACTCGGGACACGGGGTGGGAGCGGCGAGGTGCTCGCTCCGGACACCACCGACGATCCGGCGGGCGCGGTCCAGGGCGGCGCGGACGAGTGGGCGGGGATCCTGCTGCATCGTGGTCACCGCTCCATGCTGCGCCCACACCTGCTGTTCCACCCGAGGATTTCCGGACTCGTCGTTCCCGGCTTGACCTCCAGTCGGCTCGAGGTTGCACGGTGGATGGTGAGCGGACGACGACCAGGAGGTATCGCGATGCGGCAAGTACTGCCCGATCTGTGGGAGACGCAGGAGGACAACCCGTTCCCGGGACTGAGAACGCACGCCTATCTGTGGACCGGGAAGACCGATGTGCTTTTCTACTCCGTTGCCGGTGAGGCCGATTTCGACGCACTGGACCGTCTCGGGGGGATCACCGACCAGTACCTGTCCCACCAGGACGAGGCCGGTCCGATGCTCGGCAGGATCGCCGAGCGCTTCGGGTCGAGACTCCACGCGGCGGCGGCGGAGGCAGACGTGGTCGGCCGACACGCCCGCATCGACGTCCCGCTGACAGAACGTCACGTGGACGACAACGGGGTGGAGATCGTTCCGACGCCGGGGCACACGGTGGGCAGCATCTGCTATCTGGTGCCCGGTGCGGACGGAACCCGCTACCTGTTCACCGGCGACACGCTGTACCGCGGTGCGTCGGGGAAGTGGCGGGCCGGCTACATCGAGGGGATGAGCGACGCCCGTGCACTCGCCGACAGTCTGCGCCTGCTGGCGACGACGGAGCCCGACGTGGTGATCTCGAGTGCGTTCGCGGGGGAGTCGGGTGTGCACCGGATCGACCCCCGGGAATGGCCCGCCCACATCGACCGAGCTCTGACGGGGTTGTCGGCCGCGGTGCGGGGCTGAGCAGAGGTCCTCTTCCGGGACGTCCGCCCTGCCGCGGGTCGCGGCCGACCTTGCCGCCGGCTCATCTGCCGATGGTCGGCATGTGCGCGGTGAGTGTCGACAGGGTGCTGGCGACGATCTCGATGAGTTCGTCGGGGCGGATGTCGAGGGTGCCGTCGAGCCAGCGGCGGACGAGCTCGACGGCGCCGGCCATGACGACGACCGCGCACAGTTCGGCCTGCCGGGAGTCGAGACGGGTGCCCACCGCGTCGCTCTGCTTGGCGAGTTCGTCGGCCGCGGACCGGATGAACGCGCTCTTCCGCTCCGCCAGCGGGGGCGCGTCGGAGATGAGGAAACGGCCCTGCTGGGGGTTGCGTTCGACGGCGCCGACGATCGCTCCCACCGCGGCGCGCGCCTTGGCGTGCAGCTCGTCGGGGGCCGCCGCGATCGCGTCGACGGCGCCTTCGAGCAGGGTCGCGCCGAGCTCGTCGTAGGCGGTGGTGACGAGGTCGTTCATGTCGGTGAAGCTCTCGTAGAAGAAGCGCGGACCGACTCCCGCGGTGGCCGCGACCTTCCGTACCGTCGCCGCCGACCAGCCCTCGTCGGCGACGACGTCGATCACCGCGTTCTGGAGACGCTTGCGTCGTTCGGCGCGCCGATCGGCCGGCGCGATGCCGCGATACGCGCGGGTGGCTTCGGGCTCGGACACATCGTCGAGTGTGGCACAACACCACCGACCTTCCGGAATCGATCGATTCCGGAATCAAGTGTTTACTAATTGTGGAATCCTTGTCATAGTCGGTCCCTGAATCCGGACGAGGAGAAGATAGTGACGATCGATGCGCCGTCGACTGCCCACCTGCACGACCGAACCGACCGACTCGAACCGAAGCCGATCCTGAGAGAGGGTGGCCCGCGTCTGGCGATGTCGTTGCTCGCCGGCGACTCGGTACGACCCACCCGGGCCCAGGCCCGGGCGTTCGCCAAGTTCGCGCACACCTGCGATCCCGTGGCCGATGATCTGGTCGCCGCGATGCGCCGGGACCGGCTCCGCGTCCGCACGCAGTTCGAGCAGGCACTCGAACACGGCATCGAGACGGTGGACGATCCCGCACCCGAGGTGGCAGCGTTCATCGCCACCCTCGACGACGTGCCGTTCTGGGTCGACTACGACAAACTCGATCTCGCCGCGCGGGCGATCGCACGGATGCCGATGAGCACCCTCATGGCGTTCACCACCGCCATCGCCTTCCCGGCCAGCTACGTCTCCCCGCGCGTCAACGACGTGCTGCTGCGCGGCGGCGACCTCGCGAAGCGCGCCGCGGGACGGATCGTCGAGACGGTCTCGTGGTCGATGGACTGCACGGCGCCCGGCGGTATGGAGCGCTTCGGAGCGGGGACGAAGAACACCGCCCGCGTCCGCGTGGTGCACGCCTACATCCGTGCCGGGATCGACCGGGTCGACGACTGGAACATCGACACGCACGGCCGGCCCGTGAACCAGCTGCACTACTGCGTGACGATGATCCCGATCGCCGGGGTGGCCCTCGCCGTCATGGCGGCCGGTCACTGGTACTCGCGACGTGAGCGCGATGCGATCGTCCACCTCTACCGCTACATCGCCCACACCATGGGCGTGACAACGGATCTGCAGGTCACCTCCCTCGACGAGCTCCTGCGTCTGATCTGGCTGGCGGTCTGGTCGGAGGTCGACCCCGACGACTCGTCCGCCGCTCTCACCGAGGCTGCCCTGAAAGCCGTTCCCCGTATCTACGGGGTCGATGGCCCGGGCGTGGCGAACCGCATCAGGAGCTGGGCGTACTACCACTTCCACGCCGACCTGGCCCGCCTGTCGCTCGGCTCCGGATACGCCGACGCCGTCGGTGTTCCGCGGCTGAGCCCGATGGCAGCGTTGTATCCGGTGTGGTTCGCGCGCAACCTCGTACGCGACCGCCTGAGTGTCCTGGTGCCCGGAGGCGCCGGGCGCGCCGCACGGCGGGGCCACGCCGAACGCATGCGGGAGATCGCCGAGGTGAAGCGGCGGCTCGAGGTGCGGCCCTACGAACGGGACGAAGCCGTGCAGTCGATCCGCGAGCGCGACCGTGAACTGAGGGCGCGATCGGCCTGATCCGGACATCGGGAACGCTCTGCCGCGAACGCCCTCGCCGCCACGACGACTCTGCAAGTGTGGTTCGTGAAGCACTGTCTTCGTGAAGCACTGTCGCACGCAGAGCTGTCGCACCCAGAGAAGGAGAGGTCATGCCCACTCGTACCGCACGGACCGCATGGAACGGGGATCTGCAGAAGGGCTCCGGTCAGGTGGAGCTCACCAGTTCGGGCCGTGGCACGTTCGACGTGTCGTTCCCGAAGCGTTCGGCGGAGAACGCGGACGGCACCACCAGCCCCGAGGAGCTCATCGCCGCCGCACATTCGTCGTGCTACGCGATGCAGTTGTCCGCGCTGATCGCGGAGGCGGGCGGCACGCCGCAGAGCCTCGAGGTCACCGCCGACGTCTCGCTGGGGCCCGACCCGGCGGGCGGATTCCGACTCACCGGAATCCGGTTGAAGGTGCGGGGCGAGGTCGACGGCCTCGACGCCGACGGCTTCGTCAAGGCCGCGGAGGACGCGAAGGCCGGATGCCCTGTGAGCAAGGCACTCACCGGCGTCGAGATCTCCCTGGACGCCGCGCTCGAGAGCTGACGGGTTCGTGGACCGATCGGCCGGGAACAGAGCACGTCAGGGCCGGGTTGTACCCGAATATGAGCATGCCTGACGTACTTCTCCCCACAGCCCACATCGAGATCTGGTCCGACATCGCCTGCCCCTGGTGCTACATCGGCAAGCGGCGCTTCGCGGAGGCCCTGGAGTCCTTCGACGACCGCGACCGGATCGAGGTCACCTGGAGGTCGTACCAGCTCTCGCCCGACACGCCGGTCGGGCGACGGGTCCCCGAGGTAGAGGCGCTCGTCGCGATGAAGGGGATGCCGGCCGAGCAGGTCAGGCAGATGTTCGCCCAGGTCTCGGACACCGCTGCCGACGTGGGACTCGAGATCGACTTCGACAACGTCGTCGCCGCCAACACCTTCGACGCACACCGGCTCGCGCATCTGGCAGGCGACAAGCGCGACGAGGTGCTCGAGGCGTTGTTCCGCGCGCATTTCGTCGATGGTGAGGTGGTCGACGACGTGGATGTCCTCGTGAAGGTCGCCGCCGAGGTCGGGCTCGATCCGGAGTCGACGCGCGCGGCGCTCGACGGCGACGATCCCGCCGGTGAAGCGGCGGCCGACGCCGTGGCCGCCGATCTCTTCGACGCGCGGCGCATCGGCGTGCAGGGGGTGCCGTTCTTCGTGGCCAACCGCGCCGTCGCGGTGTCCGGCGCGCAGCCGGTGGACGTCTTCCGTCAGTTCCTGCGCAGGGCCGTCGACGATGTGACGGTCAAGCTGTGAGTGCCGCGAGATAACGTCGCGCGATCTGTTGCTGGAGCAGGTGCCCGACGGGCCCGGCCAGCTTCGTGTACCAGCGGGCGGGGCGGGAGAACGCGAGCACCGTTCCCCGCACCCGTCCGTCCGCGGTCCGCTCGACGACGAAGGTCTCCTCGCCGCTGGCGGGATGGCCCGGGAGCGTGCCGTAGGTGAACCCGCGGACGTCTGCGGTGTCGACGATCTCGATCACCCGGCACCGCGCCGATGCGCGCACCGGTCCGAGACCGAAGCCGAGATCCACTTCGACGCCGGGCACTGCGAGGGGCGTACCGGCCGGGATCCGCATGCCCGCACCGCGATGCATGTCCCACGAGAACAACCGGGCAGCGGCGACTTCGAACACGGTGTCGCCGCTGCCCAGTTCGCTCTCGACCCTCAGGTGTCGATAACCGGAGGGGAGCGGTGCCTCGCCCCGGAAGGCACGCAGGCTCGCTCCCACCTCCGCATAGGTGAACTCACGCCCGGACCCGCCGGACGCGGACATCTCAGGACTTCTTGACGTCGAGGACGACCTCGAACTCGAGCAGCGATGCGCCGGTCGCGACGGGCTTCTTCGCCTCACCCGCGTGGGCAGCACGTGCGTCGCCGTCGCGCCACGCGGCGAAGTCCTCCTCGGACTCCCACTGCGTCACCACGAAGTACCGGTTCTCGCCCGCGGTGGGGCGGAGCAGCTGGAAGCCCAAGAAGCCGGGGGAGTTGTCGACGGTGTGCGCCCGATTGGCGAATCGCTTCTCCAGCTCGGGGCCGGCGCCTTCGGGAACTTCGATTGCGTTGATCTTCACGACTGCCATGCGCGAGAGCCTACTCCGCTAACTTGGTCGATTGTGTTGCACGACGAGGGCGGAACCGGACGACCCATCCTGCTGTTGCACGGTCTCATGGGCAGCGCCCGGACGTGGCGTCGTCACGTGCCGTGGCTGCGCGAACACGGGCACGTGTACACCTTCGACGCTGCCGGCCACGGCCGTCCCGCCCCCGGCGAACTCACCACCGAGGCGTTCGTCACCGACCTCTCAGCCCACCTCACCGGGATCACCGAACCGCTCGTCGTGATCGGGCATTCGATGGGTGCCCTGCACGCGTGGTGCTTCGCCGCCGCCCATCCCGAGCGGGTCAACGCGCTGGTGCTCGAGGACATGGCGCCCGACTTCCGCGGCCGCACCGCCGCGAACTGGGCGGCGATGATCGCGCAGTGGCCGCAACCGTTCCCCACGGAGGATGCGGTCTCCGACTTCTTCGGGCCCGTCGCGGGTCGCTACTTCCTCGACTCGTTCGTCCGCCGCGACGACGGTTGGTATCTGCACGGCGACGTCGAGACCTTCCGTGACATCTCGGAGGAATGGGGTTCGCGGCACTTCTGGGACGAGTGGAATTCGATCCGCGTACCCGCCCTGCTGCTCGAGGGCGAGTTCACCATCACCCCCGAAGGTCAGATGCGGCGGATGGCGACGCGACCGGGCACCGAATACGTCCTCGTCGAAGGCGCCGGGCATCTCGTGCACGACGACCGGCCCGACGAGTTCCGCGCCGCCGTGGAGCACTTCCTGACCACGAACGAGCTGTCGGCGAGCCGACTCCAGTAGCACCGTCGGCGAGCCCACTCTAGGAGGTCGATCCCTCTCCGGCGAGTGCGAACCGGCCGTCGTCGGTCTGCTCGACGAGACCGTCCACGAGCAGCGAATGCAGGGCACGGTCGCGCTGGCCCGGGTCCGTGGTCCACACGCTGTCGAGGACGGGACGCTCCACCGGGACGCTGCTCTCGCGCAGCACCGCCATCAACCGGCCGCGCACCTGCCGGTCGGTGCCGGCGAACTTCTGCACCTTCCGGGGTGGTCCGTCGTGGGCGGGCCGCCCGGCCTGCACCCATGCGCACTCGGGGAGCGGGCAGCGTCCGCAGTCGGGTGTGCGAGCGGTGCACACGGTCGCACCGAGTTCCATCAGCGCCGCGGAGAAGGTCGCCGCACGCGCGCGCTGACGCGGAAGGATCTCTTCGACGTCTGCGAGATCCCGTGTGGTCGAAGGATTTCCCGGCTCCGCCCGGCCGTGGACGGCGCGTGCGACGACACGCCGCACATTCGTGTCCACCACCGGCACACGCTGCCCGTACGCGAAGCATGCCACCGCCCGGGCGGTGTAGGCGCCGACACCGGGCAGGGTCAGCAGGACGTCGACGTCCTCGGGCACCCGGTCGTCGTGCTCGGCGGCGAGTACGCCGGCGCACTCGTGCAGGCGCAACGCGCGGCGCGGATAACCGAGCTTGCCCCATGCCCGCAGGACCTCGGCCTGGCTCGACGCGGCCATCGCGGACGGCACGGGCCAGCGCTGCACCCACTCCTCCCAGATCGGGGCAACCCGGACCACCGGCGTCTGCTGCAGCATGACCTCGGACATGAGGATCTGCCAGCCCGTCACCCCGTCGCGGCGCCACGGCAGGTCGCGCGCCTGCGCGGCATACCAGCGCAGCAACGACGGTGCGTCCACGGACATCTCGGGTCTCCTCCGGTCACAGGGTCGGGTCTCGGGTTCCGCCGAGGAGATGTCGAACGAAATCGGACATGCGCGCAGGTGAATAATGTACGCATGCCGAACTCCAATCCCATCTCCGCATGGAAAGCCCTGACCGAGGGTAATCATCGTTTCGTCAGCGACACTCCGCTGCACCCGAGCCAGGGAATCGACCGTCGCGCCGAACTCGTCAACGGTCAGCATCCCACCGCCGTGCTGTTCGGCTGCGGAGACTCCCGCGTCGCCGCAGAGATCATCTTCGACCAGGGGCTCGGCGACATGTTCGTGGTCCGCACCGCGGGTCACGTCATCGACAGCTCCGTCCTCGGCTCCATCGAGTACGCAGTCGAGATCCTCAACGTTCCGCTCATCGTCATCCTCGGCCACGACAGCTGCGGCGCCGTTGCGGCGACCATCGACGCCCTCGACAAGGGCACGGTGCCGGGCGGGCACATCCGCAGCCTCGTCGAGCGGGTCGCTCCGTCGATCCTCATGGGCCGGGCCGAGGGCCTGTCCACCGTCGACGAACTCGAGGGCCGCCACGTCGTCGAGACGGGCAAGCTGCTCACGGATCGTTCGCGGATCATCGCCGACCGCATCGCCGACGGCCGCTGCGCCATCGTGGGCGTCACCTACAAGCTCGACGACGGCAAGGTGAGCCTGCGCGGCCACTTCGGCGACATCGGCGAGGCATCCGACAACTGAAGACGTGTGCACCTGCCGGTCACAACGATGTGACCGCAGGTCACAGCGACACGCCGACGGTGGTGTAGCCGTGCGCAGCCCGCGGCACATACCGTGGGGGGCGTGCTTGAACCGACCGGTCCTCTGCCCCCCGAGATCTACTGGCGACGACGCGTTCTCGCGATCGGAGTCTCGGTGGTCGTGCTGGCTCTGGTCATCTGGCTCGTCGTGGCGCTGACCGGCGGCGACGACCCCGATCAGAATCCCGAACCCGCAGCGGCGGAAGTGACGACCTCCGCCACCACGACGGCGGCCGATGCGTCCGCCGACGCGGCGTCCGCGAGCACCACTCGGAGCGGGGATGCCTCGGGTTCGTCCGGGTCGCGTGGTGCAGGGGGTTCGGCCTCGGAGGACGCGGACGACGACGATTCGTCCACGACCGCCACCACCTCCGCTGCTCCGGTTCCACCGGGGCAGTGCTCCGATCAGTCGCTCGCCGTGCGGGTCACGTCGGACGAGCCGAACTACCGGGTCGGCTCCGAACCCGATTTCACGATCGTCATCACCAACATCGGCACGTCGCCGTGCGAACGCGACCTCGGTGCGGGCCTTCAGCAGGTGCTCGTCTACAGCCTCGACGGCAACGAGCGGCTCTGGGCGAACACCGACTGCTTCCCCGAATCGACCGCCGACATCCGATCGCTCGATCCGGGCGACCAGGCGGCCTATTCCGTCAAGTGGTCGGCGACGACCTCCGAGCCCGGCTGCCAGGCGCCGCGCGAACCGGTCGGTCCCGGCGCGTACACCGTGGTCGGGCAGCTCGGCGGCCTGCGCAGCGTGCCCGAGCCGTTCAACATCACGCCCTGACCTGCGGATCGACGCTCGGCCGGTCGCGGTTCAGTCGTAGTGGTTGATGGCGGCTTCGGCGAGGCGCGACAGTCCCTCTCTGATGTACCGGGCCCACAGGGCGCCGACCCCGTCGACCGCCTGGAGATCGGCAGCGGTGGCGGCGAGCAGACCCTGCAGTGTGCCGAATGCACCCACGAGCCGGTTGATCTGCCGGGTCTGCAGGCGCGGCACCCGATGGAGCACGCGATAACCGCGGGGACTCATCGAGGTGTCGAGTGCCTCGATGGTGCCCGAATAGCCGAAGGCGCGGGCGAGGCTCGTCAGATCGAGCAGATCGACGTCGGTCAGGTGCGCGAGACGCTCGAGAGCCTGCTCGACCTCCTGCTGGGTGGGGACGTGCTCACCCGCCAGATAGTCGCGCACGATGAGCTGCCGGGCGAGCTGGTTGTCGCCGACGAGTTCCTCGAGCTGGAGGGCCAGCTGGCGACCGTCGGTCCCGAGTTCGAGCACGTCCTGCTCGATCTCCACGGACAGGCGGTGCATCATCTCGAGCCGCTGCGCCACGGTGAGCGCGTCGCGCAGCGTGACGATGTCCTCGATCTCGACCACGGACAACTGCCGGGTCACCTCGTCGAGGCGGGCCTTGTAGCGCTCGAGTGTCGCGACGGCCTGGTTGGCCCGGGACAGGATGGTCGCGGAGTCGTTGATGACGTGGCGGCGACCGTCGACGTACACGCTGACGATGCTCATCGACTGGCTGACCGAGACCACCGGATATCCGGTCTGGATCGCGGTGCGTTCCGCGGCGCGGTGCCGGGTTCCGGACTCCACGGTGGGGATGCTCGGATCGGGCACGAGCTGCACGTTGGCGCGCACGATGCGCGAACCGTCGGTGGACACCACCACGGCGCCGTCCATCTTCGACAGCTCCCGGAGTCGGGTGGGGGCGAACTCGACGTCGAGTTCGAAACCGCCGTCGCACAGCTCGGCGACCCTGTCGTCGAAACCGAGGACGATCAGGCCGCCCGTGCGGCCGCGGAGGATGCGTTCGAGACCGTCGCGTAGCGCGGTGCCGGGCGCCAGACGAGCGATGGTGTCGCTCAGCGTCGATGCCGGCGCCGACTCGGTCATCTGGACTTCCTTCCCCTGTGCGGTCTGCGGTCGTCGTCACAATGCGCGGACTCCCGGATCGGCGCCCCGACCGCGCAACTACATTACTTGCTTATGCGCAGCACCTGGACTTTGCCCGACGACCTCGTCGTTCCCGATCTGCCGGAAGATCATCCCGGCCCGGGTGCGCCGGTACCGCAGCATTGGAACAAGTGCTTCGGTTGTGGTGACGACCAGCCCCACGGCCTCGCGATGGAGTTCACGCTCGGCGAGGGTCTCGAGGTGCTCGGCCGGCTCGACGTCGCCACGCGCTACCAGGGCGGACCGGGGTTCATCCACGGTGGCATCCTCATGACGGCATTCGACGAGGTGCAGGGAATGGCGTGCAACGCCGCCCTGCGGACCGCCGTCGTCACCGGGCACTTCGAGACGGACTTCGCCCGTCCCATCCCGTTGGGTTCGGTGCTGGAGTTCCGCGCCCGCGTCGACGGCACGGTGCGCCGCAAGGTTTACACCAGCGCGGAGGCGCGCATCGTCGACGGTCCGCTGGCCGACCCGGACGTCGTGGTGGCGTCGTCGGTCGGGCTCTTCGTCGTCGTCGGGCACGAGCATTTCGCGAAGGGTCGTGACTACGCCGACGGGCTCCCGCAGAGCGAGCACGATATCTCCGCAGTCTGACGTCCCCGCAGTCTGGCATCTCCTTCGTTCGGGTGTTCTCGTTCAGGTCTCCGGCCCGTCGGGGAGCAGCGGAACACCCGGCCGGTGGTCGCGTCCGAGCAACGCGGCCGAGGTGACCGCGCCCGCGCCGTAGCGGGAGTGCAGATCGTCGAGAACCGCATCGAGAGCGTGCCGGTCGACGGCGCGGTGCGTTCGCGTGTCTCCGACAAGGTGACTCGGCGTGTCTCCGACAGCCTCGACCGGCTCGTCGAACGGCAGCTCGAGTTGCTCGACGCCTTCGCCGACGAGGTTCGTCACCGCGACCCCGACGAGGGTGAGACCGCGCTCGGCGATGAGCGGCAGGGTCTGTTCGAGCAGGTCGCGCGCCGCCGCCGACAGCAGATCGGTGCGTGCGGTGGCCCCGGGCAGCGTGTGGGAGCGGGTCGCGCGGGTGTAGTCGGCGAAGCGCATCCGCAGCACCACCGTGCGGCCGAGGCGACCGGCCCGGCGCATCCGCCGGCACACCCGGTCGACGAGCAGTTGCAGCGTCTCACCGACCGACTCGATGCTGTGCGGTCCGCGGCCGAGGGCGTGCTGCGCGCCCATCGAACTGCGCCGCCGATGCCGGACCGGACGTGGATCGTGGCCGATCGAGAGGGCGTGCAGGTGGCGTCCCGCTGCGCGTCCGAGCAGCGACACGAGATCGGACTCGGAGTGGGCGGCGACATCGGCCACGGTCCGCAGACCGTGCGCGTGCAGTTTTGCCGCCGTCACCTTGCCGACACCCCACAACCGCTCCACCGGCAACGGATGGAGGAACTCGAGTTCGGCGTGTGGAGGGACGAGCAGCAGTCCGTCGGGCTTGGCCACCCCGCTCGCGACCTTGGCGAGGAACTTGGTGCGCGCGACACCGACGGTGATCGGCAACCCCACCTCGTCGGCGACCGTGCGACGCAGACGTGCGGCGATGTCGACGGGGCTGCCGGCGATGCGCCCGAGACCGGAGACGTCGAGGAACGCCTCGTCGATGGAGATCCCCTCCACGATCGGTGTGGTGCGGTCGAAGATCGCGAACACGTCGCGGGACGCCTGCGTGTAGGCCTCCATGCGGGGAGGCACCGAGATCAGTCCCGGACACAGGGCGCGGGCGGCCCGGCCCGACATCGCGGTGACGATGCCGTGGGCCTTGGCCTCGTAGCTCGCCGCGAGTACGACACCCCCGCCCACGACGATCGGTCTGCCGCGCAGCCACGGATCGTCGCGCTGCTCCACCGACGCGTAGAACGCGTCGAGATCGGCGTGCAGCACCGTCGCTTCGGACACGAACACATGTTCGCACCTGCCGCCGACACCTCGGCAGATCAGTGCCGCCGGCACCTCGGCAGGTCAGTGCCGCCGGCACCTCGGCAGGTCAGCGCGTGAGCGTCGACAGTGCCTGCGCCACGTTGGACACCTCGAACTTCTTCATGCCCTTCGGGACACCGTCGACATCGCGCGGAACCACCCCGCGGTCGAAGCCGAGCCGGCTCGCCTCTGCGAGGCGGCGACCCGCACCGACGACACGACGGACTTCCCCGGCGAGACCGACCTCGCCGAGAAGCACGGTGCCGGCAGGGACGGGTTGGTCGCGCACGGCCGAGGCGACGGCGAGCGCGAGCGCGAGGTCGGCGGACGGATCGGTGATCCGCATACCACCGACGGTGGAGGCGTAGACGTCGCAGTTGCCGAGCCGGCCGAGGCCGCAGCGACGCTCGAGCACCGCGAGCACCATCGCCACCCGCGCGGAGTCGAGGCCGCTCACGGCGCGTCGCGGCGACGGATTGTGGGTGGGCACCACGAGTGCCTGGACCTCACCGAGGAGCGGGCGTTTGCCGTCCATCGTGACCGTGACGGCGGTGCCGGGCACGGCCTCGTCGCGGTGCTGCAGGAACAACCCCGACGGGTCGCTCACCCCGACGATCCCGTCCTCGGCGAGTTCGAAGCAGCCCACCTCGTCGGCGGCCCCGAACCGGTTCTTCACCCCGCGCACCATGCGCAGTGTGGAGTGCTTGTCGCCCTCGAAGTGCAGCACCACGTCGACGAGGTGCTCGAGGGAACGCGGGCCGGCGACGGCGCCGTCCTTGGTGACGTGGCCGATGAGCAGCACCGGGATGCCGCTGGACTTCGCGAGGGAGGTCAGGGCGCTGGTGACCGCGCGGACCTGCGTGACGCCACCGGTGACGCCGTCGACGTCGGCGGCGAGCATGGTCTGGACCGAGTCGACGACCAGCAGGGTGGGTTTGACCTGCTCGACGTGCCCGAAGATCGTCGCGAGGTCGTTCTCGGCGGCGAGATAGACCCGGTCGTGCACGGCGCCGGTGCGGTCGGCGCGCAAACGCACCTGACCGGCCGATTCCTCGCCGGTGACATAGAGCGCGCGATCGGCTTCGCCGCGCAACGCCCAGCGGTGCACCACCTCGAGGAGAAGCGTGGACTTGCCGACACCGGGCTCACCGGCGAGCAGGACGACCGAACCGGGGACGACACCGCCACCGAGGACACGGTCGAGTTCGGGGATGCCCGTGGGCTTCGCGTGGGTGGACTTGCTGTCGATCTGCGACAGCGGGGTGGCCGGGGTGCTCGGCAGCACGGCGGCGGCACCGGCACGGGCGAGCGAGGTACCCGAGCGCGAGGCAACCGCGACCGGCTGCACGGGTGCTTCGTCCATCGACCCCCACGTTCCGCATTCGGGACAGCGCCCGACCCACTTCGCGACGGTGTGCGAGCAGTCGGAACAGCGGTAGAGGGTCTTGGTCTTTGCCACGGCCGGAGGATAGACGGTCGCACCGACACCGGAGCGGATGCGAGAAGGGCCCGGCCGAGCTGTGCTCGACCGGGCCCTTCTGCAGAAAGGTCCTAGTGTGCTTCGCCCACGATCGGCGAGAGATCCGACTCGTCGCGGGGGAGCTCCGGGCCGGCGTCGATCGGCACGGACAGCGTGATGTCGCCGGCCTCTTCGAACGTGAAGGTCACGGGAATGGTCAGGCCCGGGCGGACACCCTCGGAGAGGTCCACGAGCTCGACGTTGTTGGCGACGGCATCCGGAGCCGGGGAGGGGGTCTCCTCGGTGCTGTCCGGACGCGGCGACTCGTCGACCTCCTCGACGAGGGCGGCGTTCTCCTCGGAGACACCGGCGACCACGGAGGACTGCGGCGGAACCTCGAGGCGGGCACCCGTGACCGAGGCTGCGAAATCGGTGGAGATACCGGTGAGCCGATCACCGACGTACGGGTCGAGGTTGACGATCGTGAAGCCGAGCTGGGCGGTGCCGCCGGGCTCGATGCTGTACTCCTCGGAGTTCGGGTAGATCACGTGCACGTTGCGCAGCGCGAGGCTGCCGGCGTCCACGTTGGAACCGTTGATGGCCGCGACCTGGGTCGAGGTCTGGGTGATCTGACCGGCGCTGCACGCGGACATCGTGAGCGCCGCTCCCGCGGCAAGGGCGAGAGCGGTCACGACTCGACGAGTCGGCGCTTTGAGAGCAGTCACGGGTTCCTCCACTCGAGTAAGGCTCGCAATCCACTAGGCAGAGTAGTAGTTCCCGAGTGCGCTGTGTACGTCGGGGCCGGATCTCGTGCGGATTCGCACCCGGAAGACAAGATCGACAGGCCTCGGCGGACGAGTGTGTCGGAGGTCACCCGATACACGGAAGAGACTGCCTGTCAAGCCCTACGCTCACCGCTCGGTGCCCCTGACCTGCACCGTTGACGCGAGGGCGATGTGGTCACGTGTTAAACTGGGAGAATCGAAAGGGGCACGGGACACATGATTTTCAAGGTCGGAGACACCGTCGTATACCCCCATCACGGTGCGGCGCTGATCGAAGCAATCGAAACACGCACCATCAAGGGTGAGCAGAAGGAATATCTGGTTCTGAAAGTCGCGCAGGGCGACCTGACGGTCCGGGTACCTGCAGAGAACGCGGAGTACGTCGGAGTTCGCGACGTCGTCGGGCAGGAAGGCCTCGACAAGGTTTTCCAGGTGCTGCGCGCACCCCACACGGAAGAACCCACCAACTGGTCACGGCGGTACAAGGCCAACCTCGAGAAGCTGGCCTCCGGCGATGTCAACAAGGTCGCAGAAGTTGTGCGCGACCTGTGGCGCCGGGAGCAGGACCGCGGCCTGTCCGCAGGTGAGAAGCGGATGCTCGCCAAGGCGCGTCAGATCCTCGTCGGTGAGCTCGCGCTCGCCGAGGGCACCGACGACGTCAAGGCGGAAACCATGCTCGACGAGGTTCTCGCCGCCGCTTCCTGACGCGCGAGACATCGGCAAACTGCACATGAGCGATCGCAACGGGCCGGTCGTCGGAATTCTTCCGGCGGCCGGCCGCGGTGTTCGCCTGGGAGAACCACTGCCCAAGGCGTTCGTGGAACTGGACGGCCGCACGATGCTCGACCGCTCGGTCGAGGCGATGCTCGCCTCGGCGGTGGTCGATCGCGTGGTGATCGTCGCGCCGCCCGAACTGGCGGCGACGCCGGCGGACCGGCTCGTCGGTGAGTCGTTCGCCGACCGGGTCACCGTCGTCGCGGGTGGCGCCGAGCGCGCCGACTCGGTGCGCGCGGGTCTCGCGGCGGCATCGGGCGCTCGGTTCGTGCTGGTCCACGACGCCGCGCGTGCGCTCACCCCCGCCGATCTGTTCGTCCGGGTCGTCGACGCGTTGCGGGCCGGAAGCAACGCGGTGATCCCCGTTCTGCCTGTCGTCGACACCATCAAGAGCGTCGACGCCGACGGGACCGTCACCGGAACTCCCGACCGGTCCACCCTCCGCGCGGTACAGACCCCGCAGGGGTTCGACGTCGACCTGCTCGAGCGGGCCAACCGCGATGCGGCCGACGCGACCGACGACGCGGGACTCGTCGAGCGGCTCGGGGAGCGGATCACCACGGTCGCAGGCGACCCTCTCGCTTTCAAGATCACCACCCCGCTGGACCTGGTGCTGGCACGGACCGTGCTCGCGTCCGGCGTCCGCACCGAGAAGGAGATGTGAGCATCGTGCGTGTCGGCATCGGAACGGACGTCCATCCCGTGGAGGCCGGACGGCCGTGCTGGATGGCCGGTCTGCTGTTCGAGGACGCCGACGGGTGCGCGGGTCACTCGGACGGGGACGTCGCCGCGCACGCTCTGTGCGATGCGGTGCTCTCGGCCGCCGGTCTCGGCGATCTCGGATCGGTCTTCGGCACAGGGCGCCCCGAGATGGCCGGCGCCTCCGGTGTCGCCATGCTCGGTGAGGTGCGCCGCCTGCTCGCGGACGCCGGCTGGGTGGTGGGCAATGCCGCCGTGCAGGTGATCGGGAACCGTCCGAAGATCGGGCCGCGGCGCGAGGAGGCACAGGCGGTGCTGTCCGAGGCGCTCGGAGGTCCGGTCTCCGTGTCGGCGACCACCACGGACGGTCTCGGGCTCACGGGCCGGGGAGAAGGTGTGGCCGCGGTTGCGACCGCACTGGTCCTGGCACAGCAGGACGAGCGGTAGGATCGACGGTCGTGACCTTGCGCTTATACGACACCGAATCGCGGGCCGTGCGGGATTTCGAACCGCTGGTCCCCGGCCAGGCCTCGGTGTACCTGTGTGGGGCCACCGTCCAAGGCGAACCCCATATCGGGCACGTACGCAGCGGAGTTGCGTTCGACGTGCTCCGTCGGTGGCTCTCCACCAAGGGCCTCGATGTCTTGTTTGTGAGAAATGTCACAGACATCGAGGACAAGATCCTCCGCAAGGCTGCTGAGGCAGGTCGGCCGTGGTGGGAGTGGGCCGCGACCTACGAGCGTGCCTTCAACCGCGCCTACGACGCGCTCGGTGTGCTTCCTCCTTCGGTGGAACCCCGTGCGACCGGCCACATCACGCAGATGGTCGAACTCATCCAGCGCCTCATCGACGCCGGGCACGCCTACGCGGCCGACGGCGACGTCTACTTCGACGTACTGAGCTACCCCGAATACGGTGCTCTCTCCGGACACCGCATCGAGGACGTCCACCAGGGTGAGAGCGCCGGACTCGGCAAACGCGACCCCCGCGACTTCACGCTGTGGAAGGCCGAGAAGCCCGGTGAGCCCTCGTGGCCCACCCCGTGGGGACGCGGCCGCCCCGGCTGGCATCTCGAGTGCTCCGCGATGGCGGGCTTCTATCTCGGCGGCACCTTCGACATCCACTGCGGAGGCATGGACCTCGTCTTCCCGCACCACGAGAACGAGATGGCCCAGTCCCGCGCCGCCGGCGACGGCTTCGCCCGCTACTGGCTGCACAACGGCTGGGTGACGATGGGCGGCGAGAAGATGTCGAAGTCGCTCGGCAACGTGCTGTCGATTCCCAACGTGCTCGCTCGCGTCCGGCCGCAGGAACTGCGCTACTACCTCGGCAGTGCCCACTATCGTTCGATGCTCGAATACTCCGACGACGCGCTCGCCGAAGCGGCTGCCGCGTACCGGGGACTCGAATCGTTCGTGCTCAAGACCCGCGACCGTGCGGGGGAGGTGCCCGTGGGCGAGTGGACCGAGGCCTTCGCCGAAGCGCTCGACGACGACCTCGGTGTCCCCAAGGCGCTCGCGGAGATCCACCGCAAGCGCAGCGAGGGCAACAAGGCGCTCGACAACGGCGATCTCGACACGGCCGTGCAGATCGCCTCGCAGGTCCGGAGCATGCTCGGCATCCTCGGTGTCGACCCGCTCGACGAGCACTGGTGCTCCACCGGTGATTCCGGATCGGCCGCGCTCGCGGCACTCGATGTGCTGGTCAGAGCGGATCTCGAACGCCGCACGACCGCCCGGGCCGAGAAGAACTGGGCGGTGGCCGACGAGGTGCGGGACCGCCTCGCAGCTGCGGGGGTCGAAGTGACCGATACGCCCAACGGACCCGAGTGGTCTCTGAAAGCAGGACAGTGATGGCAGGCAATTCTCAGCGTCGCGGCGCTATTCGTAAGGGCGGCACGAAGAAGGGCCAGGTCGTCGGGTCCGGTGGGCAGCGGCGACGCGGCCTCGAACCGCGTGGCGCCACCCCCAGGGCCGAGGACCGGCCCTACCACCCTGCCGCACGGCGTGCCCGGGCCGCAGCCAAGGCTGCCGACCCGCGTGGCGGCGGCGGTCGTCGTCCCGCAGCCGGCCGGAAGGCCGAGGACGGGCCGGAGATGGTGCTCGGCCGCAATCCGGTCGTCGAGTGCCTGCGTGCCGGTGTGCCCGCGACCGCTCTGTACGTCGCCCTCGGTGCCGAGGCCGACGAGCGGCTCAAGGAAGCCGTGCAGCGCTCGGCCGAGATGGGCATCTCGATCCTCGAGGTCTCGCGTTCCGAGCTCGACCGTATGTCGTCGAACGGGATGCACCAGGGCATCGGTCTGCAGGTGCCGCCGTACCGCTACGCGCACCCCGACGACCTGCTCGCCCGTGCCGCGGAGAACCACGAACGTCCGCTGCTCGTGGCCCTCGACAACATCTCCGATCCGCGCAATCTCGGCGCGGTGATCCGTTCGGTCGCGGCCTTCGGCGGCCACGGTGTGGTCATCCCGCAGCGCCGTTCGGCGTCGGTGACGGCCGTGGCATGGCGCACGAGTGCCGGTGCCGCAGCGCGACTGCCCGTCGCGCGTGCCACCAACCTCACGCGCACGCTCAAGGACTGGCAGTCCCGCGGTGTCCGCGTCGTCGGCCTCGATGCCGGCGGCGACACCAACCTCGACGACTTCGACGGCACCGATCCCGTCGTCGTGGTCGTGGGCTCGGAGGGCAAGGGACTCTCGCGCCTGGTGCGGGAGACCTGCGACGCCGTTCTCTCCATCCCGATGGCCGGAGATGTCGAGTCGCTCAACGCCTCCGTCGCAGCGGGTGTGGTCCTCGCCGACATCGCGCGGCAGCGCCGGGCCTGACAGGACTGTGCGGCAGTCGGGCCTGACAGGACTGCGCGGCAGTCGGGCCTGATCGAGTCCGCCCGATCTGTAGTCGCGAGGGCCTAGTCTGTCCTCGTGGTCGCATCCCTGCCGTTCCGTACGAAGGTGTTCGCGTTCCTCGGACGCTTCGCCGACAAGTCCATCGCCGAGGCGTCCGTCGACGAGATCCCGGCACGTCGTGCTGCACGCGCGAAGCTGCTGTCGTCCCCGGTCGGACGGCTGATCTCGGGACGGACGCATCCGGGCGTGCGGATCGAGGACCGATGGGTCGATCTCGAGCACGAGGCGATCGACGATCTCGCACCCGAGGACTCCGCGGTCCGGACCCGTCTGCGGATCTATCGGCCCTCCGCGCGGACGAAGGGTCCGCTGCCCGTCGTTCTGCTGTTCCACGGCGGCGGGTGGGTGCTCGGCAATCCGGAGCAGAACGAGTGGTGGGCGAGCCACACGGCCGCGCGGACCCCGTGCGTCGTGGTGTCCGTGGACTACCGGCTCGCCCCCGAACATCCCTATCCCGCAGCGGTGCTGGACTCCTGGTCGGCGTTCCGGTGGGTCGTCGCACACGCTGCGGAGCTCGGCGGTGATCCGTCCCGCGTCGTGGTCGCCGGTGACAGTGCCGGAGGCAACCTCGCCGCGGTCGTCGCCGATGTGGCCGGACGCTCGGGCGGTCCACTGCCGGTCGGTCAGCTGCTGTTCTATCCGGCGACGGAGATGGAGGAGGAGTTCCCGTCGGAGCGGCAGTTCGCGAACGCTCCCGTGCTCACCTCCCGTGGCATGCGGGCGTTCGTGCGTCTGTATCTGGCCGGCGCCGACCCGTACGCACCGACCGCGGCCCCGCTGCGCGGCACGCTCGCCGGTGCCGCCGTACCGGCCCTCGTCCAGATCGCCGGGCACGACCCGTTGCGCGACAACGCCGTTCGATATGCCGCGGCGCTCAGGGACAAAGGCGGCGACGTCACGGAGACCGATTATCCCGACACCGTGCACGGCTATCTCAGCCTGCCCGGCATCTCGCCGCCCGCGACACGGGCACTCGACGAGGCGATCGCCGTCGTGCGTCGGGTGACGGCCACCGACCCGACCGACGAGGACGACGCGTCCGTGCGGTCGCGCGCCTGACCGTCACACCGCGGCGATCACCGCACCGGCACGAACCGCACCCGCTGTCCGGGACGCAGTTGCGCCGCGACCGGCAGATCGGCGGCGACCGCCACCGCGGCCACCGGATAGCCGCCGGTGACGGGATGGTCGACGAGGAACAGCACCGGATGCCCGTCCGGCGGTATCTGCAGCGACCCGGGAACCATGCCCTCGCTGGGCATCTCCTCGTGCCGTGCACGGTGCAGGCGACCCGGACCGTGGAACCTGATGCCCACCCGATCGAGTTCCGATGTCACCGTCCAGGTCTCGTGGAACAGTGCCCGCAGTGATCCGGGTGTGAACCAGTCGTCGCGCGGGCCGGGCCGTACCCGGATCTCCACGGGGTCGTCCATCGGCGGCGGTGGTGGGAACTGCTCCTCGTCGGGCAGGGGGCCCGACATCGCCCCGACGAGCAGACTGTCGCCGGCGCGAACCGGTGACGGTCCGGTGTTCGACAGGGTGTCGGTGGACCTGCTGCCGAGCACCTCCGGCACATCGATGCCGCCGCGCACCGCGAGGTAGGTCCGCAGTCCTTCGTTCGGGACGCCGATCCTCAGCACGTCGTCGTTGTGGAGGGTGATGCGCGCCCAGTCGCCGACCGGCCGGTCGCACACGGTCACGTCGGCGCGGGCGCCGGTCACGGCCACGATCGTCTCGCCGACGCTGCGGACGACGAGACCGCCGCCGGTCACCTCGAGTGTCGCCGCGTCCGGTTGGTTCCCCACGAGCCGGTTCGCGGCGTCGTGTGCGCGCCGGTCGGCGGCACCGGACCGGGTGAGGCCCGAGGAGCCGTGACCGGGACGTCCGCGATCCTGGACCGTCGTGAGCATTCCGCCGGAGATCACATCGAACCACGCCACGATGTTCATTCTCACTCACCGGCTTCGATCACACGGCCGGACTCCGGCCGAACGATCGCGTTAGGTTCGAAGAAGAGCGAGAACGGAGGTGACGATCGTGGACGAAGTGAACGTGCGTGCGGCGACGACACGACTGGTCGAGAGGGCCGTCGAGGCCGACGACCTGCAGGCGGCGCACGACGCCGTGGCGGAACTGAGCGTCGAGCAGGTGGTCGACGTGCTCGAACGGCTCGGCCGGACGGGCCGCGCGGTGCTCTACCGGCTCCTGCCGAAGGACCGGGCGATCGACGTCTTCGAGCAGCTCGACCCGAGCATGCAGAGCGAACTGCTCCGTGGGCTCCGCGACGACCAGGTGGCCGCGATCTTCGCCGGCCTCGAGCCCGACGACCGGGTGGAACTGCTCGACGAGTTGCCCGCGACGGTCGCGTCGACCCTCATGCGCGGTCTGCCGCCCACCGACCGCGAGGTGACCGCCACGATCCTCGGTTATCCGCAGCGGGCGATCGGCCGGCGGATGAGCCCGGCCTTCGTGTCGTTGCGGCAGGACATGACGGTGGAGCAGGCGATGGACGCCGTGCGTCGTCGGCTGGATGACGCGGAGACGGTGTACACGCTGCCGGTGGTGGACGACGGTCGTGTGCTCGTCGGGGTGGTCGGTCTGCGCGAGCTGATGAGTGCGACTCCGGGAACGGTGGTCGCCGACATCATGAGCGAGCCCTACTGGGCGCGCGTGACCGACGACGCCGAGGAGTCCGCGCGTCGCTGCGCCGAACTCAAACTGCTGGCGTTGATCGTCGTCGACAGCGAAACCAGGCTGGTGGGCGTCCTGACCGTCGACGACGCCCTACGGATCCTCGAGGCCGCCGACAGTGAGGACCAGGCACGCATCGGCGGTACCGAGCCGCTGCGCCGGCCCTATCTCGCGACACCCGTCGGGCAGTTGGTGCGCTCCCGGGTGGTGTGGTTGCTCGTGCTGGCCCTCGGCGCGACCCTCACGGTCCAGGTCCTCGAGGTGTTCGAGTCGACCCTCGGTCAGGTGGTCACCCTGGCGTTGTTCGTGCCGCTGATCATCGGCACCGGGGGCAACACCGGCAACCAGGCCGCCACCACCGTCACCCGCGCGCTGGCGCTCGACGACGTGACACCCCGCGACATCGGCGGGGTGATCGCCCGCGAGTTCCGGGTGGGCCTGTCCCTCGGTGTCCTGCTGGGTTCGGTGGCGTTCGTCCTGACGTCTCTGGTCTACGACTCGTCGGTGGGTGCGGTGATCGGCCTGACCCTGGTGAGCATCTGCACTCTCGCCGCCACGGTCGGTGGTGCGATGCCGTTGGTGGCCAAATCGATCCGCGCCGACCCGGCGGTCTTCTCCAATCCGTTCATCACGACCTTCGTCGACGCGACCGGCCTGGTGATCTACTTCCTCATCGCGAAGGCCGTGCTCGGTATCTGACCCCTGCGAAGGGTCGGATCAGATCGCGACGAAGCGCACCGCACAGCCCGGCCGCAGCAGCGCCGCAGGGGCCCGGTCCGGTTGCCACAGCGGAGCATCGGAGGTTCCGATGAGCTGCCATCCTCCGGGCGATTTCCGCGGGTAGACACCCGAGAACTCGCCTGCGAGCCCCACGGCGCCGGACGGGACGGACGTGCGCGGCGAACTGCGGCGCGGCACGTGCAAGCGCGAATCCCCGCCGGTGAGATACGCGAAGCCGGGCGCGAACCCACCGAAGGCGACCGTCCAGAGGCTGCCGGTGTGGGCGGCGATCACGCCGTCCGCGCCGAGGCCGGTCAACTCGCCGACCTCCTCGAGATCGGTCCCGTCGTACCGGACTTCGAGCGTCACCTCCTCGACGTCGATGTCGTCCCCGGACACCGGTGCGGTGGTGGTGACCCACTTGTGCACGACCTGCAGACCGGTCTCCGACGGATCGAAGCACACCAGCAGTGTCCGCGCCGCCGGCACGAGATCGACGACGCCACGCGGCCGCTCACGGTCGAGTGCCCGGAAGTGGGCGAGAACGTCGTCGAGGGAATCGAATTCGGCGAGCAGTGCACTGTCTCCGGCACGAAGGATTCTCATGGGTGGACCTCGCGGTGTCGGGCGTTCACACGAACGCCCGGATGTCGATCTTCTCGGCGTCGAGGAGGCGGCGCACGGCGACGGCCATCGCCGTGGCGTCGGGGGAGTCGCCGTGGATGCACACCGACTGCGCGTTCACGCGGACGTCGCTGCCGTCGACCGCGGTGACCACCCCCTCGGTGACCATGCGCAGGACCCGCTCGGCGATCTCGTCCGGATCGTGCAGTACCGCACCGGGTTCGCGCCGGGAGACGAGCGTCCCCTCGGGGGTGTAGGCGCGGTCGGCGAACGCCTCGGTGACCACCCTCAATCCGGCCCGTTCGGCCTCCTCGAGAAAGACGGAGTCGGGTAGTCCGAGGACGGGCAGTGAGGCGTCGTAAGCGCGCACCGCATCCACGACCGCGCGGGCCTGCTCGCGGTGATGGACGATCGCGTTGTACAGCGCGCCGTGGGGTTTGACGTAGCTCACCGCCGAGCCCGCCGCCCGGGCGAGACCGTCGAGCGCGCCGATCTGGTAGATGATCTCGGCGGTGAGATCCGCCGACGGCACCTCGATGAACCGGCGACCGAAACCGCCGATGTCGTTGTATCCGACCTGGGCGCCGATCCGTACCGCGCGCTTCGCGGCGCCGTGGCAGGTGCCCAGCAGCGTCGCCGGGTCGCCGGCATGGAATCCGCACGCCACGTTGGCGCTGGTGACGATGTCGAGCATGGTCTCGTCGTCGCCGAGACGCCACTGGCCGTAGCTCTCGCCGAGGTCGCTGTTGAGGTCGATGCGGGTCACGACCCGAGTCTAGGCGGGCTCAGAAAACCGTTCCGACGTCGCGGACGACGATGTCGTCGAGGGCGCGTTCGACGACCGCGGCGATCGTCATCGACGGGTTGCACGCGGCGGTGTTGCCCGGCATGAGGGCGCCGTCGAGCACGTACAGCCCGCGCTGGCCGAACACTCGGCCCTCGAGATCGCACACCGTGCCCATGCTCGCGCCGCCGAGCGGATGCCAGGTCGACGGGACGATCGAGTTGGTGTCGGTGAGGATGCTGCGTTCGCCGGCGATGCGGCGCACGGTGGGGTCGATGTGACTCGTCTGCAGCACCGAGTCCCCTTCGTGCGGCCAGCGCAGGACGGCGTCGTCGCGAGCGGCGTCGTAGACGAAGTGCCCGCGACCCGCACTGACGCCGTAGCCCACCAGTACGGTGCTGCGCATGTCGATCCCGTAGAAGCCGGGGATGGAGGCCTGGACGACGGTGTACGCGGAGTTCGGGTCGTCCCAGTTCTTGCTGCCGTAGACGACGGGGCCGCCCTGCACCGCGCCGAACTCCTCCTCGAGGTTCGTCCAGAGGTAGATGCGGTCGGCGTTCGAACCCCAGCCCCGGCCGACGCCGTCGGGCAGGTCGGAGATCAGATCCTTCGCGGCGGCCTTCATCAGCAGCCGGGTGGTGTTCATGGTGCCCGCGGACAGCACCAGCGCGTCGGTGGTGAGGATCTTGTTCTCGACGACGGCACCGGAGGTGTCGATGTGGTCTACGTGCACCGTCCACCGGCCGTCCTTGCGACGCTCGATGTCGGTGACCTCGTGCTGCGTCGCGACGGTCACCAGACCGGTGGCCTCGGCCTCCGCGATGTAGGTGACGTCGACGGAGTGCTTGCCGCCGTTGTTGACACCCATCGCGCCCGACCCGTCGGTGTAGGCCGGGGCCATCTCGCCGCGGAGTTCGGCGAGCGCGTAGTTCCAGTCGATCGGCATCGGGATCTTGTCGATCGGGAGGCCGGCCTTCCGCACACGGTCGGCGAAGATGCGTGAGGTCGCGTAGTTGGGGCTGTCGACGAGTTCGTCGGGCGCCACGGCCAGGCGCAGCATCTGTGCGACGCGCGGGTAGTGGACACGGTCCATGCGCGTCCAGTCGAGTTCGTTCGGGAAGTTGGCGTTGAACACCGCTTCCTCGGGTTGCAACGTCATGCCCTGGTAGACGAGCGATCCGCCACCGACACCGGCGGCGCACAGGGCCGTCATGTTCTCGCCGACGCACGCCTCGACCAGACCGGTGTAGGGCTCGAAGGCGAGGTGGCGGCCGAACACCTCGGGGTTCGACCGGTGCCACAGGAACCGCTTGTCGGGGTTGTCGACGCGGGGGAAGGTGTTCGCGTTCGGTCCGGTGGGCCACCGGATGCCGCGCTCGAGCATGTGCACGCGTACGCCGGCCCGGGCCAGCCGCAGGGCGGTCACACCACCGCCGAAACCGGTGCCGATGACGACCACGCGGTGTTCCTCGTGGGTGAGCGGCACGTTGTTCACGCGGGCGGGGATGCCGGGCGCTGCGTGGGCACCCGCGGTGCCGGTGAGGGCGAGTCCGGCGGCCGCGGCCGCTCCCGTCAGGAAGGAACGACGCGTGACATGCTGCACTCTCTACCCCCGATGTCTGTGACGTCCCGTTACCGGAACAATCCGGGGAATCTAGGCAGGCATCGCGGAGCGCGTCAAGATCACATCCCGCTGGTCGCGGAGTCAGGCGGTCGCGGCGACCCGTCCGGACCCGCGCCGGTTGCGAGCGGTGCCGATCACGCGGCAGATCATGTAGATGACGAACGCGATCGTCGTGATGAACGCCGAGACCGGCACGCCCGGTGCCAGGGCGAGCAGGATGCCGCCGACCGCCGAGATCTCCGCGAAGACCACCGACAGCACCGTGGCGGCGAGCGGCCCGCTGACCACCCGGGCGGCCGCGGCGGCCGGGGTGATGAGCAGCGCCATCACCAGCAGCGCGCCGACGATCTGCACACCGAGTGCGGCGGTGACGCCGACGAGCACCGCGAACACGATCGACAACGCGCGTACCGGGACGCCGCGTGCAGCCGCGACCTCTGGGTCGGTGCTGGCGAACAGGAGCGGACGGTAGATCACCAGCAGCGTGAGGATGACGACGGCAGCGCACCCGGCGAGCAGAGCGATGCCGGTACCACCGGGCGCCACGATCTGGCCGGTGAGCAACGAGAAGGCGGCACCGGTACGCCCGTCGTAGGCCCACAGCAGCAGAACGGCGAGACCGAGGCCGAAGGCCATCACCACGCCGATGACGGAGTCGCGTTCGCGGGCACGTGTTCCCAGGACCCCGAAGAGGATCGCGGCGATCACGGCACCCGCGACCGCACCGATCCCGACGGAGACCCCGATGATGAGCGCCGCCGCGGCACCGGTGAGCGACAGTTCGGAGGTGCCGTGCACGGAGAACGCCATCTGACGGCTGATGATCAGCGGGCCGATCACGCCGGCGAGCAGGCCGAGGATCGCACCGGCGACGAGCGCCTGCTGCACGAAGTCGTACTGCAGGAGTTCGACGGTGGTCTCCACGTCGAACATCCGCCCGAGGGCGTCGCTGAACTTGCTGCTCATTCGTGGTCCTCGTGATCGTGGTGGACGCCTTCCCCGGGGCGCAGTCCGCCTGCGCTGCCGAGCGCGTCGATTGCGTCGCCGGTGCCGACGACGACCAGGCGGCCGCGCATCTCGAGCACCTCGACGTCGGTGCGGTAGAGCTCGGAGAGCACCTGCGAGGTCATCACCTCGGCGGGGGTGCCGATGCGGAACTGGCCGTCGACGAGGTACAGCACGCGATCCACCAGCGGCAGGATCGGGTTGATCTCGTGGGTGACGAAGAGGACGGAGGTGTCGTGGTCGCGGCGGCGCCGGTCGATCAGCGCCGACACCAGGTGCTGGTTGGCGAGATCGAGACTGAGCAACGGCTCGTCGCACAGGAGTACGCGCGGATCTCCCACGAGAGCCTGCGCGATGCGCAGCCGCTGCTGCTCACCGCCGGAGAGCGTGCCGATCGGGGCTCCCGCATAGGTCTCGGCGCCGACCTGGGCGAGTGCGTCGTCGACCGCGATGCGGCGCCGTCGGCGCGTGCGCAGGCCGGTGCCCCAGCGGTGTCCGTCCATGCCGAGGCCGACGAGATCGCGTCCCCGCAGCGGGACGCCCTCGTCGAGGGACTTCTGCTGCGGCACGTAGCCGACGTGGGAGTTCCCGGTCCGGACGGGTTGCCCGGCGATCGTCGCGGATCCGGAGGTGAGCGGGAGCTGACCGAGCAGCACCTTGAGCAGCGACGTCTTGCCGGCACCGTTCGGTCCGAGGACGGCCAGGAACTCGCCGGGTTCGACGACGAGGTCGAGCCCCTCCCAGAGGACGCGATCGCCGAACGACAGCCGGGCATCGCGGAGTTCGACGGTGGGTGTGCGGTCGGATGGAGGAGGTGTCACCGAAGTCCGTGTTCTCGATCGGATGGTCAGGAAGCGGTCTCGAGCGCGGCGGCGAGGGTCTCGGCGGTCCGGGCCTGCCACTGAATGTAGTCGACACCTTCGGGCAGGGTTTCGAAAACCTCGACCACGGGGATGCCCGACGACTCTGCTGCCGTGCGCATCTCGCGGCTGATCCGGTCCTCGGTCTGCGGGTTGTAGATCAGGACGCGAACCTGCTTGTCGACCAACAACTGCCGTGTCGCCGCGATCGACGCCGGGGACGGATCGGTGCCGTTCTCGATGGCGTTGGTGAAGTCCGGGGGAGTGACGTCGTCGAGCATCGCGGCCGCGACGAGGTAATGGCCGATCGTCTCGGTCTGGGCGACGGGTGCATCGCGGTGCGTGTCGGCGAGCGTGTCGACGACATCCGCGACGTAGTGCAGGTTCTCGTGGAAGGCCGCGGCGTTGGCCTCGTAGACGGCGGCACCGTCGGGATCGAGTCCGGTGAGTTGCTCGGCGACGGCGTGCGCGACGGCGTCGGCGGTCGCGAGGTCGTACCAGACGTGCTCGTTGATGCCGCCGTGGTCGTGACCCTCGTGCGAGTGCCCGTCGCCGGCGACGTCGGCATCGGACGCCTCACCGCTGTCGTGTGAGTGGTCCTCGGAAGCGATTGTCTCCGAAGTGCTCTCGGCGGCGTCATCGGAGCCGTCCTCGTCGCCGTGATCGTGCCCGGCGTGCAGATCCGAGTACGCGCCGGATTCGAACAGGGCGAAGGCCTCCACGACCGCGGGCCTGTCCCCGGTGGCGTCCAGGATGTCGTCGACGAAGTGGTCGTAGCCACCGCCGTTGTAGACGACGAGCGAGGCGTCGGAGATCGCCGCGGCGTCGAGGGGGCTGGCCTCGTAGGAATGCGGGTCGGCGTTCGGTTCGGTGATGAGCGAGCGGACCTCGACGCGGTCTCCGGCGACGGCCTGCGCGATCGACCCCCACACGTTCGTGGAGGCGACGACGCTGATCTCGTCATCGTCGGCGGCGCCGGAGGTACCGGTGCCGCACGCGGCGAGTGCGGTCGCGCAGGCTACGGCGGCGGCTGCGAGGGCCGTGCGGGAGGACAGTCGCACAGTTCTTCTCCTGAGGATCGGCGGTCTTCGACGAACGGGGTCCGGAACGACCGAGCGACCGACCCAAACGTTATTGGTAACCGTTACCGTTCCACTTTAGCGGACGGCGCCGAGCCCTCCTACCGTCCCTGGGTGGTCGTGACCATGGACACAGGACTACGGTCCTCTCATGTCCAGGTCTCGTCAGCCGCGCCGACAGGCGACCCTGGCGTCGATTGCCGCCGAGTTGAAGATCTCCCGCACCACGGTCTCGAACGCGTACAACCGCCCCGACCAGTTGTCCGCCGAGCTACGCGAACGCGTCCTCGAAGTCGCAAAACGACGCGGATATGCCGGCCCGGATCCGATGGCGCGGTCGCTGCGCACCCGCAAGGCGGGAGCCGTGGGGGTCCTGCTCACCGAAGCGTTGAGCTACTCCTTCCGGGATCCCGCCGCCATGAGCTTCCTGTCGGGACTGTCCGAGGCCTGCGAAGCGGCCGGACAGGGACTGCTGCTCATCCCCGCCGGACCGGGCCGGACCGACGACGAGGCCGCACAGGTCGTGCACCGCTCGTCCGTCGACGGGTTCGTCGTCTACTCGGTCCCCGCCGAGGACCCCTATCTCGCGGCCGTGCTCGAACGGCACCTCCCGGTCGTCGCGTGCGACCAGCCGCGCGGTCTCGAGAACACCCCCGTGGTGGGCATCGACGACCGGCGGGCGATGCGCGATCTCGCCGCCCACCTCATCGAACTCGGCCACCGCCAGATCGGCATGCTGTCGATGCGCCTCGGCCGCGAACGGCACGACGGGGTCGTCGACCTGTCGACCCTCGAATCCGGTGCCTTCCACGTGCAGCGCGAACGCATCCGCGGCGTCCAGGACGCCATGAGCGCTGCAGGTCTGGCCCCCGAAACGCTCACCGTCGTCGAGCGCTACACCCACACCGCGGAGGACGGCCTGTCCGCCGCGGCACAGATCATGCGCGTCAACCCGCGGATCACCGCACTCGTGTGCACCACCGACGTGCTCGCGCTCGGTGCCCTCGCCTGGGCCAACCAGATGGGTCTCGACGTGCCCGGGCACCTGTCGATCACCGGCTTCGACGGCATCGACGAAGCGATCCGCGAAGGTCTCACGACCGTGCGCCAACCGCAGAAGGACAAGGGGAGGCGTGCCGGCGAACTGCTCCTCGCCGCCCCCTCGCACTCCGGCGTGCCCGCGCTCGAGACCCTGGGAACCCAACTGTGGTTCGGTGCCACCTCGGGCCGGGTCGAGAGCGAGTGGTACGCCGAGTGACCGGGCGGCCCCGCTCCTAGGTCAGCGCTGCCGGTCGCCCATGGCCTTCGCGCCCGACAGCAGTTGTGCGCAGCGCAGCAGACCGATGTGGCTGTACGCCTGCGGGTGGTTGCCCAGCGCACGCTCCGCGACGGGGTCGTACTCCTCGCTGAGCAGGCCGGTCGGTCCGGCCGCCGCGACCAGCTGCGCGAACAGGGCCTCGGCGTCGTTGCGCTGCCCGATCAGCAGGTAGGCCGCGACGAGCCACGCCGCGCACAGGTGGAAGCCGCCTTCGGCGCCCGGCAGACCGTCGTCGCTGTGGTAGCGGTAGACGGTCGCGCCGCTGCGCAGCTCCCGTTCGGTGGCCTGCACGGTCGCGCGGAACCGTTCGTCCTGCGGGTCGACGAGTCCGGTGAGGCCGATGAACAGGGTGGCCGCGTCGAGATCGGTGCCGTCGTAGGCCGAGGTGAACGACTGGACCTCGTCGTTCCAGCCCTTCTCGGTGACCTCCTCGGCGATCTCGTCGCGCAGCGCCGCCCAGCCCTCGCCGGCGGTCCGGCCGAACTTCTCGGCGAGCGTCAGTGCCCGGTCGACGGTCAGCCACCCCATGACCTTCGAGTACACGTGGTGGCGGGGTGCGTGGCGGATCTCCCAGATGCCGTGGTCCGGTTCGAACCAGCGCCGTTCGACCGCGGTGACCATCGAGCAGACGAGCTCCCAGTCCCGGTCGGTGAGGGCACGGTCGTGGGACACGCCGCGCGCCTCGCGGCTGTGCGCGAGGTCGGCGATCAGGTCGACGATCGGGCCGAAGACGTCGAGCTGCACCTGCTGGTTCGCCGCGTTGCCGACCCGCACGGGCCGCGAACCGGCGTATCCGGGAAGCGAGTCGATCACGGCCTCGGGCGGCAGCGGTCCGCCGGCGAGCGTGTACAGCGGGTGCAGACGTTCGGGGCCCGGCACGGTCTCGAGGACGCGGTGGACCCAGTCGAGATAGTTCTCGGCCTCCTCGAGGGATCCGACCCGCACGAGCGCCTGCGCCGTGAGCGCGGCGTCGCGCAGCCAGCAGTAGCGGTAGTCCCAGTTGCGGACACCGCCGATCTCCTCGGGGAGCGAGGTGGTCGCCGCGGCGAGGATCGAGCCCGTCGGACCGTGGACCAGCCCGCGCAGGGTGAGCGCCGAACGCTTCACGAGATCGGGCTTGAGCGGCGGCAGCTCGAGCTGGGACGCCCACGTGTGCCAGTATGCCTCGGACTGTGCCCGGCGCTCGACCTCCGGCACCGGGTGCTCATCGAGATCATCGGTGCCGCACCGGAGTTCGAGAATGATGTCGTTCTCGGTGGGGTCGACCACGGCGTGGGCCGTCTGGTGCACGCCGTCCGTCGTGATGTCCCACCGCACGCCGGGGGAGCGCAGGACGTAGGGCTCGTTGAAGCCCATGACGCGGATGCCGTCGTCCTCGACCTCGAGGGTGACCTGGCCCTGTCCGAACTCCGGTCGCGGGGCGAAGGTCACCACCGCGCTCGCGCGCCCGGTGATCACGCGCGTGAGGTCGGTACGGCCGGCCTCGACGTCGTGCGGGAGGTAGTCGATCACCGCGAGCGACGCCCACCGGGTCACCACCGTCATCGTCGAGTCGACGTAGCGCTGGCTGAGCGGCAGTGCCTGGCGGGTCGGGCCGATGGTGAAGTGACCGGCTGCGTCACCGCCGAGGAGATGGGCGAACACCGCCGCGGAATCGGGTTCGGGGTGGCACAGCCAGGTGATCGTGCCGTCGGGGGTGACGAGTGCCTTCGCGCGGGGACTCGCGAGCATGGTCAGGCGTTCGATCGGCGCGACGTGGGCGCCGGACAACCAGGTGCGACGTTCCTCGAGCAGGAACGCGAGTGCGGCGATGACCTCTTCGCTGGTGCGGACGCGGTACTCGGCGGCGGTGTCGCCGTCGCCGATCTTCACTCCGACGTCCGGGCCCTGCAGCGAACGGAAGGCCTTCTCGTCGGTCACGTCGTCGCCGAAGAAGACCGCCGCGCTGGCGGCTTCCTGGTGGCGGATGACGTCGAGCGCCTTGCCCTTGTCGGTGGGCACCACGGACAGCTCGATGACGGCCTTGCCTTCGGTGACCTGCACACCGGGCCGGAGCGCGAGGCCGCTGCGCACGAGATCGAGGGCCTGCTCGGCATCGGCGGGAGAGGCGTTGCGCACGTGCAGCGCGGCGCTCGCGGGCTTGGCCTCCACCTGCACGCCGTCGAACCGGGATGCCACCGAGTCCAGTCCCTCGACGATCGTGGCGAGGAGGTCCCTCGCGTCGGGATCGATCTCGTGGACGAATCCGATGTCGAACTCGGAGCCGTGGCTGCCGACGAGTTTGACCTCGACCGGCAGGCGCGACAGGGCGGCGAGATCCTTGAGAGCGCGTCCCGAGATGACGGCAGCCGACGTCGACGGCAGAGCGGCGAGGCCCCGCAGCGCCCGCACCGCATCGTCGTGCGGATAGGCCTTCTCGGGGTCGCTCACGATGGGGGAGATGGTGCCGTCGTAGTCGGTCGCCACGAGCAGACGGGGCGTCCGCGCGACAGCCACCAGAGCACGTCGAAGGTCAATCGGAAGATCGTGGGCACTCACCTGCTCCACGTTAGGTCAGAGCGGGGCACGACACCGACCCGGTGGGTATTCCGACCACGTGTTTCCGGTTACAGAAAGCGGCGGATCGGACGTCATGCGTCCGGCGCGAGCCCCGTCAGGCGTCCGGCGCGAGCCCCGTCAGGCGTCCGGCGCGAGCGCCGTCATGCGTCCGACCCGACCGTCTTCGGCACGCGCGAGCCGTCGCCGAGCAGCAGATCCACGGTCAGTTCGAGTCGGCGGGCGACATCGGTGGCCGACGAACGGCGCGTGAGCCAGGCGACGAGATTCGACAGCCACACGTCGCTGATGACGCGTGCGATGGCGAGTTCTTCCTCGGTGGGCTCGCCGTCGTTCATCGCCCGTGCGAACAGTCGGTCCATGAGGGTGCCCACCTGGTCGACCTCGGCGGCGGCGGAGGCGTCGGCGAACATGAACGCCCGTGTCATGGCCTCGGTGAGCAGGGGGTCGCGCTGCATGGCCTTGGTGATCAGGCCCAGGATGAGGTGCATGCGCTCGAGGGGGCTGTGGCCGGGTGGGATCCGGCCCTTGCCTTCGATGCGGGCGAATTCACGGCCGAGGGCGGAGACCAGCAGGTGGACCTTGGACGGGAAGTACCGGTAGAGGGTGCCGACCGCGACGTCCGCGCGTTCTGCCACCGCCCGCATCTGCACGGCCTCGTAACCACCCTTCGACGCGAGCGCCAGGGTGGCGTCGAGAATCCGCTTGCGCCGTTCCTTCTGGGCATTGGAACTGAGATCGTCCTCGGTGAGGGCGGTCAGAGTTCCGTGTCCGTTGGCACGGGAGCGGGACGGGGTGGCCATAGATTCGTTTCCTCACGCCTTGACTCTGAATCGGTGTCATATTAGAACACGTTCTAGCAATGATGTCATTCGGAAGGGCGGAAACCGCTGTGAGTATCGCCACGACCGAGGAGCAGCGGGCCGTCCAGGCGTCTGTCCAGGCCTGGTCACGTGCCGTAGACCCCATGTCGACGATACGTCGCGCAGGTGATGCGACGTGGCGCGACGGCTGGTCCTCCCTCGCAGAACTCGGAATCTTCGGTGTTGCCGTCCCGGAGGAGGCGGGCGGCCTCGGCGCGACCGCCGTGGATCTGGCCGTCATGCTCGAGCAGGCCGCCCACGAACTCGCGCCGGGTCCGGTCCTGACCACCGCCGTGGCGGCCCTCGTGTTCGGCCGTGCCGGTGAGACCGTCGCCAAGACGGCGGAGCGACTCGCCGAGGGTGAGGTCCCCACCGCACTCGCTCTCGACTCCGGCGTGACCGTGGAGCCGGCGGGTGACGGAGTCCTGCTGCGCGGTGAGGCCGGGCCGGCCGTGGGTGCCGAAGCCGGGGTCGCCGTGCTCGTCCGTGTCGCGGGGGAAGGTGATCCGGCCGTCGAGAGCTGGGCGCTCGTCGAGGCGGACGATCCGGGTCTGCACATCGAACCGCTCGAGACCATCGACGCCTCCCGCGCGGTGGCCCGCGTCCGCCTCGACGGCGCGACGGTTCCGGCCGATCGCGTCGCGACCCTCCCTGCCGGTTTCGTGCGCGACCTGACCGCCGGTCTCGCCGCCGCGGAACTGGCCGGTCTCGCGGGCTGGGCGCTGACCACCGCCGTCGAGTACGCGAAGATCCGCGAGCAGTTCGGAAAACCGATCGGTTCGTTCCAGGCCGTCAAGCACATCTGTGCCGAAATGCTCTGCCGCACCGAGAAGATCCGGGCCATGGCCTGGGATGCTGCGGTCACCGTCGACGCGCAGCCCGACGAACTGCCGATCGCCGCGGCTGCCGCCGTGGCGGTCGCACTCGATGCCGCGGTGCAGACCGCCAAGGATGCGATCCAGGTGCTCGGCGGCATCGGGTTCACGTGGGAACACGACGCGCACTTCTATCTTCGCCGTGCGGTCGCCACCCGCCAGGTGCTCGGTGGTTCGACCGTGTGGCGTTCGCGGCTGACGACCCTGGTCCGCGCAGGCGCACGTCGTCACCTCGGTATCGACCTGTCCGATCACGAGGAGGAGCGCGCACGGATCCGTGCGGAGGTCGAGAAGATCGCCGCCGCACCGGAATCCGAGCGCCGCGTCGCCCTCGCCGAGTCGGGTCTGCTCGCGCCGCACTGGCCGCAGCCGTACGGTCGCGGAGCCGGTGCCGCCGAACAGCTCGTCGTCCAGGAGGAGCTCGCCGCCGCCGGTATCGAACGTCCCGATCTCGTGATCGGCTGGTGGGCGGTTCCGACTATCCTCGAACACGGAACACCCGAGCAGATCGAGCGTTTCGTGATGCCCACCCTGCGCGGCGATGTGGTGTGGTGCCAGCTCTTCTCCGAGCCCGGCGCCGGCTCGGACCTCGCGGCGCTGCGCACGAGCGCGGAGAAGGCCGACGGCGGATGGGTGCTGCGCGGGCAGAAGGTATGGACCTCCCTCGCGCAGCAGGCGGACTGGGCGATCTGCCTCGCCCGCACCGACCGCGACGTCCCCAAGCACAAGGGCATCACCTATTTCCTCGTCGACATGAAGTCGGCGGGCATCACGATCTCGCCGCTGCGCGAGATCACCGGCGACGCGTTGTTCAACGAGGTCTTCCTCGATTCGGTCTTCGTGCCGGACGACTGCGTGGTCGGCAATCTCGGTGACGGCTGGAAGCTGGCCCGCACGACTCTCGCCAACGAGCGTGTCGCGATGGGCGGCAAGTCGTCGCTGGGGCAGAGCATCGAGGAACTGCTCGAACTGTCGACCCCCGGTGATCCCGTCGCAGAGGACCGCATCGCGACGCAGATCGGCGAGGCGACCGTCGGTTCGCTCCTGGATCTGCGGGCGACCCTCGCGCAGCTCGAAGGTCAGGATCCGGGCGCCGCGTCCAGCGTCCGCAAGCTCATCGGTGTGCGGCAGCGGCAGGACACCGCCGAGCTCGCCATGGATCTCGCGGGCGAGGCCGGCTGGGTGGAAGGTCCGCTCACCCGGGAGTTCCTCAACACCCGGTGCCTGACGATCGCCGGCGGGACCGAGCAGATCCTGCTCACCGTGGCGGCCGAGCGGCTGCTGGGCCTGCCGCGGGGTTGAGCGGTCCTTCCGCGGGGCGCCCGGGAGTGCTACAACTAGAACACGTTCTATTCGAAGGTGGGTGACGGTGGACTTCGCACGTGACGAGACACAGGAGGAGATCGCCGGTGTGGCGGCCGGTCTCCTGAAACGCGGCCTCACCGACGACGCATTGTGGGCCGCGCTGGCCGACGCCGACCTGCTCTCGCTCGCCCTGCCGGAGCGTCTCGGCGGGTCGGGTCTCGGGCTCGGCGAAGTCGCCACCGTGCTCACCGAGATCGGACGCGGAGCCGCGCAGACCCCGGCCCTGGCCACCCTCGGCCTGGGCGTGCTGCCCGTCCTCGCGCTCGCCTCCGAGCAGCAACAGGACGACCTGCTCGCCGGTGTCCCCGAAGGGGCCGTGCTCACGGCCGCGCTCGGCGAACCGGGCCGTGCCTTCCCGGAGCAACCGGCCGCCACGGCGGTCGCCACCGACGGGGGTCACGCGGTCACCGGTTCGTTCGTCGCCGTGCCCTACGCCGACCGGGCGCGTGTGGTGCTGCTGCCCACCGACGCGGGCGTGGTCGCGGTGGCTCCCGATGCCGATGGTGTGACCCTGCGTCCGAGCCCCACCTCCACCGGCTCTCCCGAGTTCTCGGTGCGCGCCGACGGTGCCGTGGGTGTCCTGCTCGCCGAATCCGGCGCCGACGCCGTGGCGACACTCCATCGGATCGCGCTCGCCGCCGTGGCGGCCTTCGCGGACGGACTGCTCTCCGGAGCAACCGAACTCACCGCGAAGCACGTCAGCGAGCGGCACCAGTTCGGCAAGCCGCTCGCGACCTTCCAGGCAGTCGCGCAGCAGATCGCCGACGTCTACGTCACCGCGCGCACCCTGCACGTCGCGGCGTTGTCGTCGGTCTGGCGTCTGGCCGAAGGTCTCGACGCCGCGGACGATCTCGACGTCACCGCCTACTGGATCGCCGCCGAACTGCCACCGGCCATGCGGGTGCTGCACCATCTGCACGGCGGCGTGGGTGTGGACGAGACCTATCCGCTGCACAAGTACTCGTCGACCGCCAAGGACCTCGCCCGGTTGCTCGGCGGCGCCTCGTACCGACTCGACCTCGTGGGGGCCCGGTGT
>Ga0180216_1000160_pt1 | contig 81484 bp, 55 predicted proteins | sample eDN3rd37CBELigMG_FD_128879 | JGI IMG/M metagenome (GOLD analysis project Ga0180216, IMG submission 128879) | Enriched Miracle-Growth compost microbial communities from Emeryville, California, USA - eDNA 3rd pass 37_C BE-Lig MG (version 2)... ... | reverse complement strand
ATCTAGCTCCTCTAATACTGGCGCTACGTTGACTTCGTTCACCGTTACCGTAATCTCTTGTTCATCTGTTGCGTTCTTATCGTCCGTAACCACTACATTAAACGTATAGCTAGCTGGACCTTGATCTTCACTTGGCGTCCATCTGAAGACACCAGTCTCTGGATCGATGGTTGCTCCTGTTGGCGCTCCATCTAAGCTGAACGTTAGCTCATTCTCGGGTAGATCGACATCACTTGCTTCCGCTGTGAATGTTAGGAGACTCCCTTCATTCACTACCAGCTCATCGTCTAGCTCCTCTAATACTGGCGCTACGTTAACTTCGTTCACCGTTACCGTAATCTCTTGTTCATCGCTTGCATCTTCTTCGTCCGTAACTACTATGTTGAACGTGTAGCTATTAGGGCCCTGAGCTTCTGTTGGTGTCCATGTGAATACACCTGTCTCTGGATCGATGGTTGCTCCTGTTGGAGCTCCATCTAAGCTATAGGTTAACTCTGGAGCTGGATCTTGATCACTTGCTGTCACTGTAAAGGTTAGCGTATCTAATTCATCTATTGTTTGATCACCGATTAAATTCAACGCTGGTGGTGCATTCGTTTCATTTACAGTTATGTCAATCGTTTCTTCGTCATAAGCTCCATCTTCATCACTCACACGAATGGTAATGGAATAGCTTCCCGGACCCTGAGCTTCAGTAGGTGTCCAAGTGAATACACCACTATCTTCATCGATTTGCGCTCCTGCCGGTTTACTTCCTTCCAAGCTATACGTTAAGGTATTTGGGACATTGTTAACTACATCGTCATCTGTTCCTTTTGCTATAATGGTTAACTCTGTTTCCTCATCAATACTACGATCACCGATTGGATCCAGCACCGGTGCTTCATTCACTTCGTCTACCGTTACCTGGAATTGTTCTTCTGTGTTATTGGTACCGTCACTTACTCGCACCGTTATGGTGTAGGTACCATCTTGATCCTCATCTGGCGTCCATGTAAATTCGCCTGAATTACTAATATTTGCCCCGTCAGGTGGATCGACCAAGCTATAGCTTAATGGCATAGCCTCCGAATCCGTCGCAAGTACATTAACGCTCAATGTATCTAATTCATCTACCGTTTGATCAATAATTGGAGTAATGACCGGTGGCTTATTTACCTCGTTCACTGTTACTGTAAACGATTTTTCATCATATAAGGCCCCATCGGATACTCGTATTGTAATAGTGTAACTTCCTGGACCTTGTGCTTCAGTAGGTGTCCATGTAAATGCACCTGCTGAAGTAATGGATGCCCCTGTCGGGACTGTACCAGCCAAGCTAAATGTCAAGGTATTCGGGACTTGGCCTGCTCCTACACGATCTGAATCTGAAGCAGTTGCTGTAAAGCTCAACAACGTTTCTTCGTCAATCTCTCGGTTAGCTAGGGCACCTAATACTGGTTTAACATTTACTTCACTAACCGTAACCGTAAACTGTCTTTCAACTGGATCTGATTTCCCATCAGTTACTCGCACCGTAATGGTATGCGAACCGTCTTGTGTCTCGCTTGGTGTCCATGTAAATAACCCCGAAGAGTTTATTGCTGCTCCTTGCGGCGGATCAACCAAGCTATAGGTTAACGTATCTCCATTAGCATCGTTTGCGACTACCTGAACCGAAAGCAAGCTTCCTTCATTAACCGATTGGGTACCTATCGCACTCACTACAGGTGCTACATTCGGTGAGCCATATGTAACATCTAATCTAGGATTAAAAATTTCTATATTAGCAAATGACGAGGGATAAGTTCCACTTAGTATGAATGTAACTACTCTATCGGCTCCTATATTACTTGGGGTCAGCAAGGAGGTAACATCAATGCTATAAACACTGTCGTACTCATTAATTTGCTGCTCCGTAGCGGCTAAAGCAGCTTTCGTTATCGTTACTTTTTTTTCTGGTGTAACTACGTTTGGAAACTGACCTGTTGTCCAATTATCCGTACCCAGCTGTACAATCATAGTAGACAGATCATTATCTATGTAAAAATCCCATGAATTAAATTTTAAAATCGCTTCTGATACATCATTCGGCACTGTGAATTTTATTGCTGATCGACTAAAGTTACCATTTAAAAGACCAAGAAAAATATAATCATTGAAGACCGGACCACCATCGGTTACATTGGCGAAATAATCTACAACGATCGTTTCGTCAGAAGCTGAAATACGAGCAGGAGCTAATGGTAAGATAGACATTAACAACAGCAAACTAAACAATATCACTACACTTACTTTATTTTTCATGCTATATTATCCACCTCCGAAAAATAACATACAGCAGGAAAGCTGCCCTGAGCTTCAAGGCAGCTTTTCTTAAGATTAACCTCTAGGTGGAAAAATTCCATAAAGCGCAATGATAAAGTTTAACGCTAGGTACGGCTGCGTGTTGTTATGAGGTTGAGTTCCTCCAGTAACTGACAACGCCAGTGGATTCATTGGGGTATTAGCCGTAGCAGCGTATGGTTTTTGTCCTGACGGAAGCTCACTTCCCCATACATTGTTTGTAGGATCTGGAAGATTCGCTATAGCAGTACTTGCATTAGGAGTATGAGTATGCGCTGGAATTTGGTTGGTTAACAACGTTACTGTACTGGTCCCAACTTTCGAACCTTGTACTCTGTTAGTTAGTCCAGGGCCTTGGCCTTGCCCCATTGGAGCCGTGCCTTGTAAATTTGGAAGAGCGAATGTTGTTTTCCCATCTCCACCATACATAGTCCCTAAAATGCTGAACAACGCTGTGTTTTGTGAAATTGGAAGTAATTGTCCGTTACAAAATGCCCAATCTTTAGGAGCGAAGTTTCCTGCAAACAATCTAATTTCTCCGACAAACTGATCCATAATGCACCTCCTAATTTTGTGTTGGGAATATTCCCACTAAAGCTATACAAAATGAAATAACGGTATAGGGTTGCATATTGTTGTGTGGCTGACTTCCCCCTGTCACTCCGATTGCTTGCGGACTCATGATAGCTTGTGGCGTACTAGCAAAAGCATTACGACCAGCAGGTGTCGCTGCCCATGTATTATTTTGTGCTGCAGTTAAGGTACCCAGCTCAGCGTTAGCAAAAACCTGATGCGTATGTGCCGGCATCTCGTTAATCGTTAACGTGTGATTCTCTTCTCCTCCGGCTTGCGCAAGAGGAATACCTTGTGAAGGAGAAAATCCGATCGGTGTGCGTCCTTGTAAATTTGGCAAGGCAAAAGTCGTTATTCCATCTCCACCATATCTCGTGCCTAAAATCGCAAACAACGCTTGATTAGTGTTAATTTGTAATATCTGGCCATTACACACTGCCCATCCTTTTGGAGCGTATCCGAAAGCGAAAGGTTTAATTTCTCCAATATACGGTTCAGACATAAAAAAACCTCCTATACATATGTAAATAATTCAAAAAAATAAAGAGCAGTAGGATTAAATAGAATTAATTTTGAGGAGGAAAAATACCATATAACGCAATAATAAAATTAATAGCCAGACTTGGCATCATATTATCATGCGGCATATTGTTACCAACAGGTGAGATCGTATTGGCAAGCATTGTTGTATTTGGAGTCTGGTTTGTATAGTTTGTTATAGGATTAGCAGCAAATCCCCAAACATTATTGGTTGGTGATTCTGAAGTAGCTGCAGCTTGAACACCATTCGCATTGGCAAGATGGGTATGGGCTGGCAGTTGATTCGAGACCAAGGTTACATTCTCAGTTCCTGACTGTTGACCCAGTACATAGTTCGTCCCAGTAGTCACATTAGTCCCAGTATGAACGGGAATTCTCCCCGTTAAATCCGGTAGTTTAAATGTTGTCTGTCCATCACCACCGTACGTTGTTCCAAGCAGCATGAACAGAAGATCGTATTCAGCAATTGAAAGTGTTGCACCGTTACATAAAGCCCAGCCAGCTGGTGCGAAATTTCCTGCAAACATGCGGATTTCTCCTACATATGGTTCCATCTTATTGCCCCTCTCATAACAAATAAAATTTTAACTAGCAACTACTGCATCGAAAAATCACTAGGAAGTAATTCATGCTGTCTAAAATGAGATAGAAGTAACTGAGGTGAATTCCTTAGAAGTAAAGCGACGGGAGAATGGAAGTGGAAAACTTGAAATCATATGTTTTTCCTTGATTAATATAGCAACCAATCAAAATATTGAACTACTATCATTTCTACTTAATATTAGCAAAAAATGTTAATCTAGGCAATGTATAATACTGGAATTAACTCCTTGTTCTGAACTTTCCTAACAAAAAAAGCATGCCTAAGCATGCTTAACCTTTTACCTATTATGATGAAGCCTTCTCTGTATTTTGACTGTTCTTATTGCCAGACAGAATCGGCTTATCTACCTGATTGATAAATCTGCCTTCATGATGCTCAATCTGTTCCCATATGCGCTTATGCATACTAAAACGTCTACAAAATGAGGCTGGCAGACTAGGAAAGCTTTTTCCTAATTTATATCCGAGAAGCTTGGCCCCTGATTCAACAAATAATCTCGGTATAATATACCACTTCCCTAGTTTAATTAAGCCTTTCACCTGATGCAACACTAAGGAAGAGCCTGCCTTTCCTACGGCAGTATACGGCAATATCCAAGGATTACAGCGCATCGATACTCCGTTATCAAAGAAACGCTGGAATTGCTGCTTAATACTATAATCGTGAGTGTGGTATACCTGTGCATCTGCGCAATAAGCGATTTTCATCTCTTGCAGTACACAACGAGCTGCCATAAACAGATCCTCATTAAAAATTGCAGGGCTTTGAAATCCTCCAAGCTCTTCGAACACCTCTCGACGTATAGCTGAGCAGGCATTGGAGCAAAAAAACGTCTTAATGCCTAATCGATCAATCTGCTCATAGCCCTTAACGACTGACTGCTCAGGATAATTGCTTGCGCGAGCAAGCTTCTCTAACGGATGCCCACTTGCGTCAGACAATTGTCGTGCGTAGCAATAAGCAACACCATTATCTTCAATATCCTCGGTTAGCGGCGCTATTAATCGTTCGATAAGAAAGCGATCAACTGGCAGTACGTCCTGAGTCATAAACAGCAATATATCGCCGGTTGCATAGCTAGCTGCTAAATTGCGTGTGCCACCATGATCGAACTCAGCTCGATCTACCGATAGTATCACAGCCCCTGCCTGCTTTGCATAAGAACATGTTTCATCCTCTGAGCAGGAATCTGCGATAATTAACTCATGCATCTTAATGCTCTGCTGCTGCAGCATCGCTATTAGCTTGGCAAACTGCTTTCCAGCATTCAAGGTTGGAATAATAACCGACACCTTTATACCGTCAGTTGTTGAACTAGTAAGCATTATGATTAACCTTTCTTCTAAAAGCTGTCATAAAAATAATTTTAATATCAAAGAAAAATGTCCAGTTTTCAATATAAAAAATATCATGAAAAATCCGATCCTGTATTGACGTATCGCCACGTAAGCCATTTGTTTGCGCCCAGCCCGTAATACCAGGGCGAATTTGATGCTTAACCATATATTTCGGAATCTCATCTTTAAATTGATTAACGAAATATGGTCGCTCTGGTCTTGGACCAACAATGCTCATATTACCAAGCAACACGTTAATAAATTGCGGAAGCTCATCGATGTTGGTTCTTCTTAAAAAGCTGCCAAATTTCGTGCGTCGCGGATCATTTTTAACAGTCCATTGTGTATCTGCAACTTTATTGCTTGACACATGCATGGAACGGAACTTATACATTTGAAACGTTTTGCGATTGTAGCCTACACGCTCCTGTTTAAATATGACAGGACCAGGTGACGTTAATTTAATTCCAATTATCGCAATTAACCATACAGGTGACGTGATAATCATTGCAAAAATTGAGAACACAATATCAAAGCTCCGTTTCAAGAAGCGATTGCTTAGCTCATCTAACGGCACGTCACGAACGTTAATTAGTGGGATCCCAGCAAAATTATCGAAGAACGGTTGTGCAGGCAGTAAATCAAAATAATCCGGAATAATCAATATTTTTATTCCTGCATGCTCACAAGCTTCAATTAATCGCGGCAGCTTGTGATGTGCATCCAATGGAAGTGCGACAATAACCTCGTCTATATCATGCTTGTTCAGCATTTGTTCTAAGTCATCCAGCTTGCCTAATATCGGCGGTAGCCCAGAATGCTCCTCGTCATGAACGGTCTGATGATCATCAAGAAAGCCACATGCATCATAACCGATTTCAGGATGCTTACATAAGTTATTATAGAACTTCTTCCCTAGTCTTCCTGCTCCAATAATAAGTACATAGCGCTTATTGTAGCCTTTGCGTCGCAGAGAGAATAAGCTCATTTTGACAATGTAACGATATAGCCCAATTGCGACAATATTCGTCATATAAAACATTAGAAGAAGCTGACGAGAAATATCGTTTTCCTTTGTAAAGTACAGCAAGCCAAGTAAGCCTAACAGACTGAAGCTTTGAATCTGAATAATTTTCCAAAATTCGTACGAATAATTTCTACGTCTTTTAGGTGAATAAAACTGCAGATAAAACCCAATTACGATAGATGCGAATGAGTACACAGTGCCCCAAATAAGGTAGGTTGAAAACGGCAAGGAGTAGGTATACTCCATCCATTGGCTTTTAAATTTTAGCCAGTAGACAAATAAAAACACCATTAAGGTACACAGCATATCGGTCAACATATATAATTGAGTAAGAAAACGCTGATTTTGTCGCAACATGCGTAATAACCACCTATATCCAACATTTTTCTACTTTTCTATTATTCTAGCAAATAATTAAGACGAAATGAATCCCAACTTTTGGCTACGGCATAACTATCGGTTTAATCACTATTATCCCTATGCTATACTAGGATAGTTAATTAATATATTCGCACAAGGAGAATTACAATGGTTTTATCGACAAAAAAACAGGCTTCTGGTCAACTATCCAACCTTACAGCCGCGACAGCTTCTTCAAAAACCTCGCTACTATTTACGTTTTTTTCGATCTTATTAGCTATATTCTTTGTTTATATGCCATTAAAAAATGCTCTGTTTAATGGAGACACGCCGTCTAGCGAAGCACAAATCTTCTGGAGCTTTATGATAGGAGGCGCGCTAGCACTAGGCTTAGCGTTTTATTTTGCTACAACTAAGAAATCTATCCCCTTGCTTCCTCAGCTCATCTGGCTAATGCCATTATGTTTTCTCATAGCTAGCATTGGCGCAGTATCAAGCTATAATGCACATCGTCAGCTTAGTATTTGGGTATTGTACGCTATATTTTTTATTGCAGCATATACGTTGACTAAGTCTGAATTAGGGGAAAAATCGGCATTTTATGTCGTAACAGGCTCGGCTTCTCTTATTGTGTTATTAGGGATGCTCAACTGGCTTGGCAGTGGTACACTTGGAGGAATTCTGCCTCAGAGCTGGTCTGCAGATGCACTTCAGTTGCATGAGGATGGCATGCGATTAACTTCGATCTTTCAATATGCGAATACATATGCGGCGTATTTGCTTGCTTATATCTTCGTCTGTATTGCGATAATGACGTTGTCTAATCAGAAAGTAATGACCTCGATTAGTGCGGCTATGATCGTTCCAGCTTGGATGTCGTTTATATTCACGCTTTCTCGCGGCGCTTGGGTCATGGTTCCTGTAGTATTTATTTTAGTGCTGCCATTATTGCGACTATCCAAGCAAATTAAATTTGCAAGCTACTTTATTGTTAGTATTGTAATAAGTGCTGCCGCTCTTCCTTTCATTAATAAATGGGGACTTCAGCTGCAAAGTGAATATTCCGCTGGTTTGGCATTTAGATCATGGATTGTATTAATTCTCGCTTGTCTTGTTCTCGCGCTAGTGACCTATTTTGGAAATAGATATGTGTGGGCGAAATTAGATGCCAAGCTCGAAGCTCGGAACACACGTGCTCGCAACAATTTATTATTACCAGTCGTAGCTATAGTTCTCGCAGCAATTGGGGCATTTTTATTGCTTGGTAATACAGGCTTCACGAAGATTTTACCTGACAGCATCGGTCAACGGATTGAAAGCATTAACTTCAATCAGCACAGTGTGCTTGAGCGCGCTGCATTTTACGGTGATGCTCTTAAAATTTGGCAGGACTATCCATTGTTTGGTGCTGGCGGTGGTGCTTGGCAAGCGTTGTACCAGCAGTATCAGGATAATCCATATACAAGCACGCTCGTGCATAGCTTTATTATTGAAACGCTGCTTGAAGTAGGGATCATCGGAATACTGTGTCTGCTAGTTATCATTGTCGGTATCTATTATTTATTTGTTCGCAGCTTTATCCAAAAGTCAGATGAACAGCAAGTGATCTCGTTTACTTGGTTTGTTATTAGTACTGCGATACTCTTGCATAGCTTGCTTGATTTTAATATGAGCTATATCTATATCGGAGTACTGGTGTTCTTTAGCCTTGGTGCGATGCTTTCCATCGTTCCATTGCGCGAATCAAGCCTGCAGCAGAAGCTGTCACATGGTAAGTTAAAGCTGCTCCTGCCAGGACTACTGTTGGTGGTTGGACTAATTTATACAGTATCCAATATGGTTCACCTATCTGGCGATGCCCAGTTCAAAAAGACAAATGAATTATATACTGAGCAGTCATTACAGGAGTCTATCGAGCAGCTTGATAAAGCAATTTCAAGAAACGGTAATCCTAACTATGTTGATATGCAATTGCAATTGCTGAATCAAGCATTTGAGCAAACAGGTGACGAGCAATGGTCCAATAAAGCGCAAATTGTATTAGACCGTATGAGCGAAAAAGAACCATATCTTGAAAAGATGTTCTACAGACAGTTAGACCTTAACGAGCAATTAGGAAGCGACATCCAGTCGATTGAGCTATTGCAACAGGCGATTGCTAAAATGCCATGGGAAATTGATTATTATCAGCGTTTAGCAGCAACTCATCTGCGTATAGCAGTCGCTGAATTAGCGGAAGGAAATAATGCTGAGGCTAAAGAGCAGCTTGAAATTATATTTGATTTAATGAAGCAAATCGAGGATAAACAACAGCAGCTTGCGTTATTGCCTCAAGAACAGCTAATCGGACGGGACTTCTCGATTACAACAGCTCTTGCTCGATCAATTGGTCAAGCACACTTTATATTAGGTAATTATGAGCAAGCCGAGCAATATTTGCGTCAAGCGTATACGGGGCAATTCACGGAGCAAGAAGATATAACCGCTGCACTTTATTACGCCGCTGTTCTAGCGCGACTAAATCAAGACAACGCAGCTGTGACTGCTGCATTGTATGCGGCATTCCCTGATGAACAAAGCGGCTTCACATCGCAAATTGCAACTTTAAGCAGTATTGACCCGCTGCAGTAGTAAACCAGCGGAAGGCAAATTGAGGACACGAAAAGCGACTGAAGAATAACTTCGGGCCTCGGAGCAAAGTATTCCTCGGGTCTCGGAGCAAAGTATTCCTCCAGTCGCTTTTTAAACCGGATGCTTACGATCAAGTTTATTAATGTAAGCATCCGGTTTAAAGGCGGCACACTCCGTTTTTCGGAACACTTTGCTCCGCGGCTGTAGCTTTTTGGTTGCATCCGCTTCGAAGGCAAACACTCCGTTTTTCGAAAGCACTTTGCTCCTTAGCTTGTAGTTTGTTGGTTGTATTTGCTTTGAGGGTGATACACTCCGTTTTCCAAAGCACCACTCAAAGCTCACTAGTTGGTGAGCTTTTTTTGTGCTCCAGCTTACGCTTCAATAGCTTCCGCTTATGGAGCATTGCCGGCAGTAGGCGAACAATTTGCTTCCAGCTTGCTAATACGTCCCGTTCACGCAACAGTATGTACGCCAGCTTACTTAATTCAAAGGCTAAAATGCATGGTAGATCAATGAGCAGCCCCCAACGCGGCTGCTCATTTTTAATTATCATGAACAGCTGGTTCTGATAGGAATGCTGCCTTGTGAAAACCGAAATATGAGCACGGCCTCCGCGCTGCCAGCCTCTAGCGTGGATCGCTTTTGCCTTTGGCGTATAGAACGCCAACCAGCCAAGCAGCTTCGCACGCCACGCCACATCGACATCTTCCTTATAGGCAAAGAAATCCTCATCGAAAAATTGTCCGCCCAGCTTAATATCTTCGATCATTTTACGCGAGTAGAGTGCTGCTGCTCCTGATACACCAAATACTTCAGCAGGTTCAAGCCAGCCCTCAACCGCTTGCTCCGAGCCACGATCTACACATTGTCGCGTGCGCTTCATCACAAGCCCAGTGCTATCGACGAGATGATTATCAGCTTGACGTACAAGCAATCCTGTTGTACTGCCGTATTGTTCATTGGCTTCCATAACCTCTATTAATTGACCGACATAATGCTTATCCAACACAACATCGGGATTAAGTACAAGCACATAATCACTATTGGTAGCTTCGATGGCTTGATTTTGCCCACCAGCAAAGCCGTTATTGTCATTGTTTGCTATAAGCTGTATCGGTATTCCTTGATCTTGCTGCTTCTGCTGAATAATTGCAACAGATCCATCACGTGAGGCATTATCGACAACGACGATCGACTCGATCGGATACAATTGCTGCCTAACTGCATCGATACAGCTCTCAATATACTGCTCACTGTTATAGGTGACGATACATACACTTACACTCGCCATTCGGTTCATCCTCTGTCTCTAACTTTTCTATTCCTTAATACTACTATAGTTTGTTAACGATCACTAGCACCGTTATAATAATAGAGAGTGTAAGTTACATACAGATGGGATGAATACATATGCTAAAGCTACTGAGTAGAAGCCTAGTTGATTTTCGGGCATCTTATAAAAAATTACTAATCTTTGAGTACTTATTTATGCTGCTAACTAGCTTTGTCCTTATCCCAATCATTACCTTGATCTTCAATCGAATTTTAACGGTTGTTGGTTCAGGCTCCTTACTTAATAGTGAGGTATATGAACTTAGTATGAGCTATCAGGGGATTATTGGACTGCTGCTAATTGGTCTGCTTGCTTCCTTTGCGCTGTTTATTGAATTCTCAGTACTTGTCATTATGGTGCAGCAGCGATTGTTCGGTAAAAGCATAACGATTATTGATGCTTTACTGACAACCTTGCTAAAAACACCACGGTTATTAGGGATCGGTTCTGTACAATTGGTGGCTTTCTTACTATTACTAATTCCATTTATTGATTCACCCTTGTCGAAATCATTTTACAAGTTATTTAATGTTCCTATATTTTTCCAAAACCAAGTGCTTAATGCTTCCTATACGATGACGTTAATCTATATTGCGATAGTTGTTGTATTGCTGTACACATTGCTGCGCTGGGTGTTCGTAGTCCATTTTATTATGCTGGAAAATATGAAAATTACCGAGGCGATTCGTAGCAGTCAAGCGTTGACACGGGGTAGACGATTGCGTCTATTTATAGGGATGTTTGTACTTAATGGAGCCATTATTGGCTGCAGCTTTCTTATTCTTAACGCTATCTCGTATTTACCTGTATGGCTTAATATCGATATTTTCAAGGCATTTTCTAATCACTACTCATTGACCTTGTCGACGATCCTAACGTATATGTTTGCGTTGCTTGTTATTCCTGTTAACATCATCTTTTTAACACGATTATTTTATTATTATGGATTTAGTGAAGGTCGAAAACCACAGGACAGAGCTTACATATATCGCAGCAAATTAGGTCGCATGGAAAAGCAGCTTTCCTTCTTTTTGCAAGGCATTACAAAGCCGCGCTTGTTTTATTTTGTAGCAGCACTATGCTATATCAGCGTAACGGTTTATATCGGCTTTAAAGCAAGTGACAGCCTCGTTTATGCTAAGTGGAATGTAATTATTTCCGCACATCGTGGCGAAACGGAGAGCGCTCCCGAAAACTCGCTACCCTCAATTATTCATGCTATGGAAAAGGGCTATCAGTCTGTAGAAATTGATGTGCAGCTTACGAAGGATGGGATTGTCGTGCTCCATCACGACCCAACACTGCAGCGTATGACAGGCACACCTGTACGAGTATCTGATCTTACGTTCGAGGAATTAAACAGCTTTGTCATTGGTTATGATCCCGATTCGCAGCCGATTTTAATTCCAACGCTGACTGAGGTATTGGCGGTAACGAAGGATAATGTTAGGCTGCTGATTGATCTTAAGCCATATGGACCAAGTGATGCACTAGTCAGTGAAGTGGTTCGTCAGATTCAAGCGTTTGAAATACAGGAGCAGGTTTATATTCAATCCTTTGATCTAACCTCGTTAAAACAGGTTCGGTCACTGGACCCAGAAATTAAAATCGGGCAAATTCTATATTTTGCATTAGGGAAGCTCAATGAATTAGATGTCGATTTCTACACGATTGAACAGACAATGCTGACCGAAACGTTCGTTAAGCAAGCTCATGGGGCTGGACGGGAGATTTGGGTGTGGACCGTCAATAGTACGAAAAATATGAAGGAAGTTTTGAAGTTCCAAGTCGACGGCATCATTACCGACTATCCAGGACGTGCCATGTCCATTCTAGAGTTAGATCTTTAAAAAAATCGCGGCTTCTGACCATACAGATCAGAAGCCGCGATTACGTTAAAACTGCTACATTATTGATTGGAGATAACGTGCATAAGCTTATAAATGATATACGCGCCTTCAGCTCTTGTTAGCTCAGCTTGTGGAACGAATAGCTGCTGCTGGCGCCCTTCAATTAGCGCTAATGTTTTCAAGGTAGCCACTTCTTTTTGCGCCCAACTGCTAATTTGATCAAAATCTTTAAAGTCAGTTGTCGTTTCTGTAGGAAGGTGCTGCTCGCTTGAATATTGTAATGCACGATAAATGATAACTGCCATCTCTTGTCTGCTAATACTATCATTCGGTGCAAAAGTACCATTGCTTTTCCCTTGGATAATTCCAGCTTCAGAAGCTGCTGCTACTGCTTTTGCATACCATGCAGACTGCTCAACATCGTTAAATATCACACCGCTTGCTTCTGGCAATTTTAGCGCACGATAAAGCATCGTTACAAATTCAGCTCTCGTTACGTTTTGCGATGGAGAGAAGTTCGCTGCACTTGTGCCATTGATAACTCCTTTAGCTGCCATTTCTGTAATTGCAGTGTATGCCCAATGGGTTACGGCAAGATCTTGGAAGCTACGGTCATAGATAAGCACCGCAAATGTACCAAATTGACTAGTCATTGCAACCAACGCTTCGTCAGAATCTTTTCTTACATAGCTCAGCTCTCCATTGTCAGCAACCTGATAGATGCCAAGAATGTTTTGCTCAAGGTCATAATCGTTGCTGCTAGCTTTGTATTTCACAGTGATCGGCTCTACAAATTGCTCAAGAATAACTTTTGTGCCATCCTCCTTAATGACAGCTAGCTCTAACGCATAAATGTCACCTAATACCGTAATTTGCGCGAAGCTGTTGCTCTCAATAAGCGAAGTTAAGCTTAGTTTCTGCTCAGGGCTTAACGGCTTCATCGTAAAGGATAGCTTAGCCTTACCAAGCTCATCGGCATTCAGCTTCTGACCTAGCTGCTGCAGTACTCCAGCAGGCACTGTGATTTCAAGATCAGGATGCTGAATCAGCAGATCGTTTTTACCATCATTCGCTTTAATTTGCAATGGGAACTGTAGCGATGTTTCATTCTTCTTAAGCTCGAACTTCAGCACCTCTAGGTTTTCCCAAGCATCCACCACTTCGCTCTCAGCAGGAGGTGTATATGGATTAGGAGTGGGTTTAGGACCTGTTGAATCATCTACTCTAACAGGTACATGGAAATCATCAACGTTAATATGACCAAATCCTCCTGTAGATTGATCCACAACTAGAATATAAAGCTCTTCGCCAATATACTGCGACGCATCCCAAATCTTTCTTTGGTATTCTTCATAATTGGTAGCTGTTGCTCTAAATAGCTCAGTGTCGTCAGAAGCACGCACTAATGCGACATATAATTGCTCTAGGTCACGACCACCGCTTATTAGGAAATTAATTTTCCCGTTGCCGCCAAGAATGAAGGTCTCAGAGCGTAACGTACCCGTTAAGCCATCGCCACCAGCAGCCTCATTAAAGCCCCATAGATGGTAGCCACCAGGAATTTTTTGCGACGGATTGAAATAAATCGTATCCCAGAATAATTGCTGATCTGTTACATGAATATCTTGGAACGCATCACCTTCTGCTGTCCAGCCTGTTAAATCGCCAGTCGCAAAATCATGGTTAGTTAAGTCTCTAATATTATCGAAAATGCTATTGTCCCAATTGTCTGGAGCAAACACAGGCGCAGCAGGCTCTCCTGTCAAAGCATTCATCTCCCAAACTTCCATGGACTTAATCGTAATCTCATCATCAGCCCACAGCTGCAGTCCCAAAGAATCATAGCGACCTACATAAACACGAGTTGTAAGCTTTTTCTTATAATTAGCGAACGCTTCAACAACTGAACGATCCAAATAAATATGCAGCTTAAGGCTGTCCTCGCCAATATCTACATAGCCTCCTTGGATGCCATCTACTCGAGTGTCAGGATCAATACTGCTCTTCGTACGATCTACATTAAAGGTATTGTCTGATTGGTCGTAATAAATCAGTGTTTCCTCTTGTCCAGTAGGAGAACGACGTACTTTAATTCCGAATTTTTCAGCTTCATTAGGCTCAATATCAAGAATGATTTCTAACATATCTCCTTGTACATCCTCGATCATCTCATTAGCCTCGCTCATTGATTTATTACTTAAATCAACCAGCTTATCGCCACGTAAGCTTTGTAATTCTTCGATAGGCGCAACGACTAGCTCATCCTGTTCATCTAAGCTTACAGTGACAGGCAATGCTAGATTGTGAGCCCAGCCCGCTTCATATTCCGCTTGAGGCGTACGAACATTTTGCACCATTGAGAAGATAACTGTTCTGCCATCAGGTGTAACCAATCCACTTTCAGCAGTCAAGTAGCCCGCTCCAACATCTAACTTGCTCGGAGCGTCCTCGTCAGGAATAAATCGATAATTGTCACGATCCCAAGTACCGATCCAGTAGAACACTTCAACCTCGCGCTGCACATCATCGGAAGGCGGAACATGCTCTGGCTTCTCATGCGGGTTAATTAAGAAAATATACTTATCTTCACCTGAGCTATCCTTGTCAAGCGGCAGCAATACAGGCAGCTCCCACACCGTGCCAAGCTCCGGATACAACGAACGATCACTTACATATAGCGGTCCTTTATACTCCCAGTTATACATATCATCAGAAGCATACACTAGGGCAGTTCCGCTACTCATATCTTCTAAACCTGATGTTACTAATTGCACCCACTGATCTAGCTCTTCATCATACCAAACGAATGGATCACGGAATTCATTATGAATTCCAACACCGTCCTGCTCTGTTACTGGCTCCGGATATTTCATCCAATCTGTCAAATATGGATCATCCAAATTAGCCGGTGTTGCGATCGCTGTACGCTGGTTCGGCGAAAGTGAGTCATTACCAGCAGTATAGAACAATACAGGATTACCATCGCGATCATAAGCTGCGCTTCCTGACCATATACCGTCTGGATCTAAATCACCCGCTTCTGGAGCAAGCGCTGGTCTTACATTTTCCCAATGCACCATATCGTCACTTACCCAATGGCCCCAATGAATCTGATGCCAGAATGGTCCTTGAGGATTGTGCTGATAGAATAGATGATACTTTCCGTTATAGTAAATCGGCGCATGCGCTTCGTTCATCCAGTTTTGCGGTGGAATCGCATGGTACTGTGGACGATGCTGATCTCCATCAAATACAGATGGATCCTCGTCAATTTGCTCACTTGTAACTTCTGGAATACTGCCCTCGTGTAGATCCTTCACTTCATCATACGATTCCTGAATCTCCTGGGCAGATAGCGCGATATTGTGCAGCTTCACCTCATCAATTAGTCCGCTAAACATATTGTACGAGAAGATCCCCGCTAGCTCGACTGGCTGATTATGCTTCCCGATTAATAGATTTTCTGAGGATGGCGTAATATCCATACCGACTGGAGTAGCTTGAGTTGCTACCTCCTCACCATTTAAGAATAAAGTGATCATACCAGTTGCTTTGTCGAACGTCGCTACAACATAGTTCCATTGATACTTCTCCAGTGGATGATCGAGAGCCCAAGCCTGAATCCACTGTCCTCCAATACCAAGCTGCAGCGACCATGCACCGTGTCGATACATACCAAGAATAAAGCCCTCGGTACGATCTTGATTAGATTGTGCCACAATTGCCGATAGCTTATTGCCATCGCCCCACTCATAGCTGCGTGGTGCAACCCAAGCCTCAATCGTTAAGGCTTCATTTACAGGCACGATGTCATTGTTATTCACTTCAACATAGTTAGAGTAACCATCAAATAGGAGGGCACCTCCCTTAATCCCATCTGAAGTCCAACGCGGATCCTTGGAATCCATATATCTAGCGTTATTGAATACATAATTCACATCATGTGAAACGCCTCTGACCTCTTCTAGCGTTTGCTTCCCGCTGCCTTCATCAAACGTAAAGTAGGAAATTAGCCCTTTATTGTTAGCTAAAAATTCATCTACAGCAATACTTGCTGCTGCAGATAGATCCACTACTTTAAGATAGACGCTCGTATTGTAATACTGCTGCACATCCCAAACAATCTGCTCTCCAGCTGACATGCCTTGTGTCGTTTTTAGTAAGGTATGCTGATTACCATCGTAAAGCTCAACGTATGCCTCCGCTGGATTGACATTATCTACAATAGTAAAGAAAATCGTTCCGTCACCACGTAAAGTAAAAACATTGGAAGTAATGGAACCAATGCCTTCTAGGCTAGATGCTGCGAAGTAGCTGCCGCTCTTCTTATCGTTATCTTCATCTGTAACGACGAATGCATCGCCATCCACTGCCCAACCAGATAAATCTCCAGCTTCAAAGCCACCGTTTTTAATTTCCGTAGGTTTAATATTGGTAGCGATTACACCTTTTTCAGGAACAAGCTCATGGAAGGTTTGGAATTCATCGGCAAAGATTAGTCCCCAATCTGACGTTGCCTTATCTACAATCTCAATATAAAGCTGCTTACCGAGATGATCGGACAGATCTGCTCGATATTGGACAAGATTGGCTAGATTCATACCTTGATCAGGATGTGGGAAATGAATATCTGCAAACTCAAGGTTGGCGTAACGTGCTAACACCTCTCCGCTAGCAGCATCAACAATATTGATATAGACAAGCTCTGGATTTTTACCTGCACCTAATTTAAAGGAGATCCAGCCCGTTCCCCCAAGCTCAAAGCTGCTAGAGCGCAATACGCCAGTTGCAGACTCTGGATATGCCCAGCCATTGAGATGATACTGCCCTTCTTGGAAATATGGAATTTCCTCTCCCCACCATACGGTATCACTTGATATGCTGTCTGGACCGAAGGCATCGCCTTCAATCACTGTCCAGCCTGTTAAGTCACCAGTTTCAAAGCCATAATTGGCTAGCTGATAACGCGCATAGTCTGGTTTAATATCATTGGCTAATATCGCGTCCGCAGGCTCCTCTTCATGATACATTTCAAATGCATCAGCAAAGATTAGTCCCCAGTCTGACGTTGCATTATCTACGATCTCGATATAAAGCTTTTTACCAAGATGCTCCGATAAGTCCGCTTTATACTTTGTTAAATTCGCAAGCTTCATCCCTTTGCTTGGATCAGGGAAGCCAACATCATTAAACCCTTGATTGTAATATCTCGCAATAACTTGATTACTATCTGCCTCTACGACATTGACGTAAACTTTATTTCCGTTTTTGGCTCCACCAATCATAAAGCTAATCCATCCGCTACCCTCTAACTGAAATACGCTAGAGTGCAAAATCCCTGTACTCGCCTCACTGTATCTCCAGCCGTTCAGATGATAATCTCCCTCTTGGCTGTAAGGAATGTTCTCTGCCCACCAGGTTGTTTCGTCAGAAACACTATTTTCGCCAAATGCCGAGCCTTGAACTATATTCCAGCCTGTTAAGTCCCCTGTTTCAAAGCCTGAGTTAATAATTTCATTCGGTGTCTCGCTTGCAGCTGCTACGCCATCAACTAGAAAATTAAGTCCGCCAGATGGGGTGTTTGAATCTGAAAGCGCTACCGTAACAACAGTCGATAATATCAGCTGTACTGCAAGTAAGCTTACTGCTACCTTTTTAATCCAATGTTTCTCCTTACCATTGCTGTGCATAACCATCCTCCTCATTTTAAGAGAAATAAATAAATGACCATTCTCAGTACAATCATCAGCAGGATTGCATTTCGCAGTTGCCTCCAATTATATTGGAAACGTTTCCAACTTGTTGCAAAAGTTGATCTACGATAATACCAATACCTTCTGCATGAGCATCTCGTACTTAAACCTTCATTATGCTAGTGGATTCTATGCTGCACAGTCTTATGAAGCTTGGGTATCGGATGAGAGCTCAGAGCTTCCTAACCGTGCGGTAACTATTAAGCTCCCATCCTTATGACTACCCATTTGTCCAAAACTTGTGTGCTATCTACTACATCTGTAACCTTGAATAAAGTGACAAGCTACCAAATACTACTTAGCTCCCATATATTCAGCGATTTTACGGTCAATTGACCATCGCCCCATATTTGAAGCCCTAAAGCATCCTCGCGTGTTGGATATACTCTAGTCGTTAAGCTTTTCAGTCCGTTAGCATATGCCTCGACCATTGAACGATCCAAATAAATATGAAGCTTCAAATGCTCACCATTCAGCTGAAGGGTTCCACCTTGAATGCCTTTGCTTTTTTCCTCTTCACTTAATGTTGTTTTCGTTCGATCGACGAGCAGCTTTTCTTGAGAAGAATCATAATACAGCAACGTCTCTTCTTCCCCTTGTGGACTGCGACGCACTTTAATCCCGTATTGCACTGCAGTCGTAGCTTCAAGCTCTAGCTGAATTTCAAGCATATCGCCTTGAATTGCTTGCAATGCTTCGTTGACGTCTGCTAAGCTTTGCTCGGTGACAGAAATTAGGTTTTGCTTACGCAGTGATTGTAGCTCTTCAATCGGCTCAATCCCTAATCTGCCATCCTCCCGCAAGTAGACACACATCGGCAACCCAGCATTATGAGCCCATCCAGCTTCATACTCTAGCTTAAGCGTTCGGTCTCCCTGTGCAATCGTAAATACGATGTTTCTACCTGTCTTAGGATCGACCATGCCACTCGGGCCCGTAAAGTGGAAGTCCCCGACATCAATTAATTGCGGCTCTTCTTGATCAGGAATAAAGCTAAAGCTATGCTCATCAAGCTGACCAATCCAATAAAACACCTCTACATCAGCGCCAGCACCAACTGGACTTACTAATAGCAGATACTTCTCAACTCCTTGTGCATCCTTACCTAACGGAAGAAATACAGGCAGCTCCCAAATTGGACCAAGATAAGGAAACTTCTCAATATCCGCCTTGAAGAATGGACCCTTATAGCTCCAGTTCAGCATATCCTCGGACACATAGCCAAGCGCTGCTCCACCTTCTCCTTCAATACCTGAGCCAACTAGCGCATACCACCGATCATTATCCTTCCATACGAACGGATCACGGAAATCACCGAATGCCCCAATGCCTCGCTGTTGAACGATTAAAGGCTGAGGATGCTTCTTCCAATGGATAAGCTCCTTATCGCCATCTTCTGGATAGGTGCTACGCGCAAGTGCTACACTTTGATTCGGAGACGCACTATCGTTACCTGCTGTAAAGAACAGTGCAGGTAAACCGTTCTTATCATAGCTCGCACTACCAGACCACATACCGTCAGGAGCAAGCCCATCGTTTTCAGGTGCAAGCGCAATTGGGAGATCCTTCCAGTGCACAAGATCATCGCTCACCCAATGTCCCCAGTGAATATGGTGGAAGTAAGGACCGAGCGGATTGTGCTGATAGAATAAATGGTATTTACCTTCAAAGTAAATTGGTGCATGGGGTTCGTTCATCCAATGTGCTGGAGGACTGACATGATATTGCGGCCGATGTCGATCCACCAATAACGGTGTCCGATCCAGCTTAATGTCATCAACGTTCAACTGTGGATGCCCGTTATGAAGACCTATAACCTCTTGATAGGAGGCAAGAACTTCCTCAGCACTCCAAGCATGTGCATGAACTTTCAGCTCATCGAGCAACCCATTAAACATATGAAGGCTGAATACTCCTTCAATATCGCCACATTCATTGTTTTTCCCAATAAGCAGCTCCGTATCGTTAGCTAGTGCAAGCTGCGAGCCCTTCGGCAAGACTCTACTTGTGATCGCTCTGCCATTAAGATAGAGTTTAGCCTCGCCTTGCTCACCATCAAAAACGGCATGAATGTATGACCATGTTTGCTTGGGTAGCTCTTCGCCTGCTGGAGCCCATATTTCTACCCACTGACCACTCTCTAGACCGAACTGGAAGGACCATCTGCCATGACGATACATTCCTAACAAAAACCCTTGCTTGTTAGCAGAATGATGTTGATTAATGATTGCAGCTAGCTTTCCTTCAGCTCCCCAGTCATAGGTGCGAGGAGCAACCCAAGCGCCAATACTAAGCTCACTGACATATGACTCTTGGCTTACTCCATCATTAGCTTGATGAGAAATATAAGTAGAGTAGCCATCGAATAGCAACGCACTCCCTATTACTCCTCTTCTCCACTGCGGATCACGTGGCGTAGTAAATTGTGCTTGATTAAACACATAATGAATACGATTAGCCTTGCTTGATACTCGCTCAACTGCTGCTTTCCCTTTACCTTCATCAAAGCTCCAGCTCAGCATAAGCTTGTCATCATTGGGCTTTACCATCATTGCAATTCACTCCTTACACATTGATTGCTTGCTGCTCGTGAATCGATTGCAGAACATGCATTTGAAGTGAAGACAATTGACATGTGCCCGACTCTGTTCTAAGTTTAATGGAATCAATTGGTGCGGTCGGGAAGATTTGATCCGTCAGCGCAACAACACCGTCATTCGCAAATAGCTCAATGGAGCATGAATCAACTAAAATATGAAGCTTCAGCTTGCCATTGATGTCAGCTGCTTCAACACCATGCTTGCACGGAAATTGTGGATGAATGGTGCCGTCTGCGGATGAACGATCAATATAAAGAAATTGACGACTTGGATCATAACCAATGACAGCTTCACATTGAGCTGAAGATGCAAGCTCAATGCGCAATTCGCTCGCTTCACTACTATCCAGCACTAGCTCAAGCTCGAAGGGATTGACGATATCATCAAGCTGGAATTGTTCCTGATTAGAAAGAGATAAATTAGTCCAACTGCTTGAAGACAAGCGATGCTGCTTCAGCTCTTCAACTGGCTGCTGCGCAAGCACGATGTCCTGACCAACTCTTGTTAAGCTCATCGCTCTTGGAATTGTCATCGCTCCACGCCAGTCTCCTGTAGGCGTTTCGTTCGCATATTTCCAATTGTTCATCCAACCAATCATGATTCGGCGGCCATCCTGCTGCGGAATATCAGACCATGATACCGCTGCATAGTTGTCTCTACCATAATCAAGCCACTTGATGTCGTCGGTAGCATTATCATTAATAAATGTATCTCCATCAAACTCCCCGATAAAGTATTGGGTGCGCGAGCCTTCTGGACAATTGTGATTATCTCCGATACTAATAATTAATACCCATTTGGCAAGCCCCTCATTATCGACTGGCAGTTGAAATAAATCAGGACATTCCCATACTCCATCATGTGAACCATGTCCGACACCAAAATCACCAGTAAATGCCCATTCACGTAAATTTGTAGATCCATAAAATTTCACACGATCGCCAGCAACAAGCAGCATGACCCACTTCTGACTTGGCTCATGCCAAAATACCTTTGGATCTCTAAAATCTATCAAATCAGTGTCTACGAGAATCGGATTACCGTCATATTTTTCCCAAGTATGGCCGCCATCTTTGCTGTAAGCTAAGCTTTGACGTTGTCTTGGATTACCACTTGTAGGACATGTATCTGCATGCGTAAAAAATGCGATGATGCCTTCACTATCATCAAACAATCCACTGCTATTATTCCAGTCCACCACACAGCAGCCTGAGAAAATTGCACCATGCTCATCCGGGAAAAGCGCGATCGGCTCATGCTTCCAAGCAATTAAATCTTGGCTTGTAGCATGTCCCCAATGCATTGGTCCCCACTTATTGCCAAATGGGTGATGCTGATAAAACAGATGATATACACCTTGGTAATAGACTAATCCGTTAGGATCATTCAACCAATTGGTAGGTGCTGTAAAATGAAATTGTGGTCGATATTGCTTACTTCTTCTTTGCTCAGTTTCAATCAATTCGCTAATTTCGCTAGCTGTCGGCATAGATTGAAGCGCTCCCTTCTTTGTTGTAACTAATGCCCCACTTGCATTGGCAAATGTCAGCACCTCAATCATTTGATGGTTGTTCAATTGTTTTAGCGAATCTAACTTTCCGTGCTCCAGCAGCTTAAACAATAGACTACCCATAAAGGCATCTCCTGCCCCTGTAGTATCGATCGTTTTAACTTGGAATGTTGGAACGAATCCTTCATGCTGGGACAAGCGATAATAACATCCCTTCGCGCCTAATGTAACGACAAGCACAGTGATGTTATATTGTTGCTGCAGCTGTGCCGCTCCTTCTGCTACACTCGTAATACCCGTAACAAAAGATAGCTCCTCTTCAGAGATTTTCACAATATCCGCAACGCTTAATCCCCAATTGATATACTTCTTTAACTCCTCATCGTTGTCCCATAACGCAAGACGAACATTGGGATCAAATGATATGAGTGTACCTGATTGTTTCGCTGCTTCTACCGATTGGATGGTCGCTGTTCGAGATGGCTCATGCGTCATTGAGACCGTACCAAAATGAACTAAACGACTGCTTTGCAGCTTTTCCACCGGAACATCAGCCCATTGTAAATAGGTATCTGCTCCCGGCTTACGATAGAAGCTGAACGAACGATCTCCCTCATCGTTTAGGTGAACAAATGCCAATGTAGTATTGGCTTCCTCTGTAAAAGAGAGCATAGATGTATCAACTCCACACTGGAGTAGAGTTTGCTCTAGCAGTGTACCAAAATGATCCTTTCCTACCTTGCTAATTATTGATACCTTGCTCCCTAGCTTGGCAAGGATCACCGCTACGTTAGCCGGCGCTCCTCCTGGATTACAAATGTACTGCTGATTTTCACCCTCTACAAGATCAGCTGGAGTTAAATCAATTAAAGTCTCACCAATAGATACTACATCAAGCACAGTTTCTCCCCACCTAAAAGTTTATTGTTTATAGATTTGAGTTATAGCGATCAAGCGCTGTTTGGTAAATCTCCATTAGTTTGTTTAAGCCCATTTTTTCTAGAGTAGACACATATTGATCCCAGTTTTCATTCACGCCGCCGTCTACAATAAATTTACCTCTTTGTGTATTTACATATTTAAGCAGCTCAGGCTCAATTTTATTAATTTCATCTAGCTCTTCTGGCTCGAAGAAGATGCTAGGATAGTTCTCGTCTTCCATGTATGGAAGGTAGTATTCTTCCAAGTCCTTCGCGCGTTGCTGTGCACGTGGCTCTAAATCTACAACTTTGCCAAGATCCTCGATCGAGATAACGCCAGGTGCGCCAGAGCCTGGTGCTACTTGTTGACGGAACTCACCAGCAGATACACCTTCAGGCAATGGAAGGTTAACTAGCTTACCACTTGCATCCTTTTCATAGACAACATCAAGTGGTCCCCAGTGAATTTGTGCAGCCATATATGGTTCAAATTGCTCGTCGATCCAACGCATTGTAATTTCAGGGTTTTTATTCGCTTTTGTAATAACGAATGAACCGCGACCCGGGCCACCACCGTTACCACGGCCAATTGTTTGATCACCGTTAGGACCAACAAGCGGTGCTACTAGCGCATAATCATCTGCACGATCTGGACCTACAACCTCTTCAATTTCCCACCATACAAAGGAACCAAGTGTTTCAGGATCAGTTTTACCTTTAGCTAAATATTGTGGTGCATCTTGCGTGAAGGATTCTGGATCGATAAGTCCTTGTTTGTACCAATTTTCATGGAAATATTGCAATGCTTCTTTATACTCAGGTTGAGTAGCTGTGAAAATGACTTTGCCATCACGAACAATTCTGTGCTCCAAGTTATCAGGCATACCGAAAGCACCGAACAAGCCCGCAATATCCATACACCATTGCATATGCATAAAGCTCAATGGAATTTCATCAGCTTTACCGTTGCCGTTTGGATCTTGTGTTTTAAATGCAACTAGCGCATTTGTGTACTCATCCAATGTTTTAGGCATTTCTAGCCCTAGCGTTTCTAGCCATGTTGTATTAATAGCATGGAAGAATGGATTGCTTCCTAGATTATTTTCCTCAAAGGAAGGTAGACCATAGATATGACCATCTGGCGCAGTAATCGCTGCTTTAATATCAGGTCTACGCTCTAATAGAGCTTTCAAATTCGGTGCATATTGATCTATTAAAGTTTCAAGTGGAATAATTGTGCCATCTTGACCATACGTAAGCAGCTCATAGTCTGAAAAACCAGCAGCATAGAATGCATCAGGCAATGTTGCACTGGCGATTAGCAGGTTTTTCTTTTCCGCATAATCCGTGTCAGGAATGTTTTCCCACTCGATTTTTACATTTGTCGATTGCTCAAGTCGCTTGAAGATTTCCATTTCACCAAAATTAGGTGATAGTGCAGGTTTTGGTGAAACCATTTTTAATGTTACAGGTTGATTAACAATCGGAAGACCAGTTTGATTAAAATTGCTAGTGCTTTCTTGACTTACTGCATTGTTTTTTCCTGAGTTACTAGTGCTGTTTGCACCATTACTGTTGTTTCCACATCCGCTTAAAATCAATGAGCTTACCGCCATAAGCATAATCGCTGTTCTAAATTTTCCTTTCATCTACATAACCTCCCTTGGAATTTGACAAGCATTAATAACATTTCTCTGTTTTGTATTGCATGGTGAAGCCTTAAAGCACTAGGCAGCATCACCCCTTTCAATAAAGTAGATTGGTGTGCATTAACCTTTAATTGAACCGATAAGCACACCTTTGACAAAGTACTTTTGCAGGAATGGATACAGGATCAAAAGCGGCAAGCTCGAAACGATAATGACACCGTATTTAATAAGCTCTGTTACTCTCATCTTGGCAGCATAGGATTCCACGTCGATCATCATGCCAGCACTGACCTGATTTTGTACGAGAATATTACGTAACACGAGCTGCAGAGGATATTTATCGCCATCATTCAAATAAATCAAAGCGTCGAAGAAGCCATTCCAAAAACCAACCACATGATAGAGCACCATTACCGCAATAATAGGTTTCGATAGTGGAAGCACGATGCTCCAAAAATATCTTGTGTTCGAGCAGCCATCGATTGAGGCAGCCTCCCACATTTCGTCAGGTATCGAGGATTGGAAAAATGTTCGTACAATAATGACATTAAATACTGCACCTGCGCTTGGAACCACGAGCGCCCAAATTGTGTTTAGCATGTGCAGATCTTTAATCAATAAATAAGTTGGAATTAACCCACCGCTAAAAAACATCGTAATGAGCAAGAACCACATAATAAACGATTTACCTGCTAAATTTTTACGAGCAAGCGGATAGGCTGCTAATACGGTAACTGCCACACCAATAAAGGTACCTACTCCGGCATAAAGAATGGAATTAAGATATCCTAGCCAAATCGATGAATCGTTAAAAATTCGCTCATATCCATCAAGTGTGAAGCCTTTCGGATAAAGCCAAACTTCACCAGCATAAATGAGGTTGGGATCGCTAAAGGAAGCAATCAGTACAAAATATAACGGCAGTAAAACTGCTAGCATAATCAATGTTAAAAGCCCGTTGTTTACAACATCGAAGACAATATCTTCTCTGCTTTTACGCTTCATAAAGTCGTTCAAATAAATCTCCTCCTACCACAAACTAGTTTCTGTTAATTTCTTAGAGATGCGATTGACCGTCACAATTAAAATGATGTTAATAACAGAATTGAACAGACCAACTGCTGTAGAAAAGCTATATTGTGCCTTCTGTATCCCTAGCTCATAGACATAGGTAGGAATAATATTAGAGGTCGCATAGTTTAGATCGTTCTGCATTAGGAATGCCTTTTCAAAACCGATGCTCATAATATTCCCTAACGCTAAAATCAATAAAATAATGATTGTTGGTAATATTCCTGGAAGCTCAACATGCCAAATTCTTTTCCACTTGCTTGCGCCGTCAACCGTTGCTGCTTCGTGCAGCTCAGGATTGATTCCCGCAAGCGCTGCCAAATAGATAATGGTTGCAAAGCCTGTCTCCTGCCATACGCCTGACAGAATATATAGTGGTCTAAACCAATCCTCATCTGCCAGAAACAGAACCGGATCACCACCAAACCATGTAATAATATGATTGATAATCCCGCTGTTTGGAGATAAAAACACATTTAGCATACCAACAAGGACAACTACTGATATAAAATGCGGTGCATAAATGACAGTTTGAATAAATTTTTTATATCGCTTGCTAAGCATTTGATTGAGCATTATGGCGATAATAATAGGAGCTGGAAAACTAAATATTAATGAGAAAACGCTTAATGATAATGTGTTGCTAATAATTGTCCAGAAATTATAAGAATTAAAGAAATCAATGAAATGCTGAAACCCTACCCATTCACTGCCCCAAACGCCTTTGCTCGGAGTAAAGTCCTTAAAGGCAATTTGGACGCCATACATCGGGTAATACCTAAAAATTAAGTAGATCAGTACGATTGGAAGAAGGAATAAATACAGCTCATAATCTCGCTTTATTCGACTCCAAGTGTTCTGGCGTGACTTCATAATTGTTGGCTTACTGGAATCTTCTTTTTTCACAATTAAACGCTCCTTTGTCATATTGCTTTGAAACGTTTCCACTTTACTTGAAACGTTTCCAAATCATTGCAAGAAAAACATGTCGTTTTCGTTATAGCTCAAGACTATGTTTTTCTTGGAGTGACTTGGCTGTATTCACTAGGTTGTTTCACCTTTTCTAAATGTAACTGGAATTCGATATACATCCTGATCCAGCGTCTCTCCTTCTATTTTCTTAAATAGAAGTCTAATCGTCATTCTTGCGATTTCCTCTACAGGCTGCCTGATCGTTGAAAGGATAGGGTGAAAATAAGGATGATCTTGAATGCCATCGTATCCAACAACCTTGACATCCTGTGGTACAGAAATCCCTAACTTATTCGCTCGATCAATATACTGTGCAGCGAACATATCCGTAATTGCAAAAACTCCATCGATGTCGGTATAAGTTTCAAATAATTCCTTGAAAAATGCTTCTTGATCCACAACCGGATCAGGCTTTTCATAAATCCGATAATCGACTCCAAGTGCTTTCGCCTCGTCGATAAAGCCTTCCTTACGATTCATTGTTTCACTATACATTTGCGTAATTGTACCGATAAAGAGTGGTTTGCGTGAACCTGCATTAACTAGCTCTCTTAGTGCAAGTCTTCCTCCCTCGTAATTATCGGAGGTTACAGTAGTAATGTTACGTACAAAATGCCTGTCTATGCTGACGATCGGAATATCATTATCATCGATATCGCTTTCAATATCGTTATAAGTGATCCCAACAATGCCAGCTACTTTATTTTGCTGCAGCATATCTAAATAATACAATTCCTTCTCCGGTTTACCTCCGCTATTACATAACATTAGCTTGAATCCTTCACGATCCAGCTCATCTTCAATGTAATATGCTAGCTCGGAGAAAAAAGGATTCCAGATGCTCGGAAGAAGCAATGCGACCATCTTTGATTTTCGCATTTTAAAATTCCTTGCAATCTCATTGGGGATGTAATTTAGCTGCTGAATGGCCTCTTCTACTTTTCTACGAGTTGCTGGCTTTACAGCTCCTGAGTTGTTAATTACACGGGAGACTGTGCCTACAGCAACGCCTGCCAATTTAGCTACATCTCTAATACTTGACATTTAATCCTCCTGCTTTGCTCTAACGATAAGGTCATTATAGCACCAGATTGGAAACGTTTCAATATTATTTTTTAGTTTTTTTTATAGCCCATGCTATAATAGAAACAGACTCAATAAGTTGAGGAGATGCGACAGCAATGAATACATATATTAAAAAGCCAATAATCAACCTGTTAGATAAATACTTCACGGGATCATCGATGAATTATAAACAAGTATTCTCGATGATCTTTCCTATTTTTATAGATTCATTGTTCATTGTATTGATCAGCATTTTGAATACAGCAATGATTAGCTCCTCAGGCGTCCATGCAGTTAGTGCTGTAAGCAACGTCGATTCGTTGAATATTTTTATTATGAGCGTGTTTATTGCAGTCTCGACTGGCGGAACAGTAATCGTTGCACAGTACACAGGTCGTAGAGACTCTGCCCAGGCATCGCATGCTGCATCACAGGCCGTTTCGTCTGTGACTACTCTTTCACTTGTTATATGTTTACTTATTATTGCTCTACATTCTCCGATTATTCAATTTTTATTTGGAGCGGCTGATCCAGAAGTCATTGCTAATGCCAAGCTATTTTTAATTGGTAGTGCAATCTCCTATCCGTTTATCGGTATTTATCAGTCCGTGATTGGCGCCTTGCGTGGTGTCTCGGAGACGAAGGCTTGTCTCGTCTTATCTGTGATCTTAAACTTGAGCTATTTTCTATTGAACATCGTGTTCATTACGCTGCTTGATATGGGCGTGCTTGGGCTAGCAATATCGCTTATTACTGCGCGTGTGCTGGGTGCGGCTTCAGCATTATTTTATTTGCTGAAATACAACCATACGCTGCGTTGTACACTCAAAAGCATACTTTCATTGCAGTTTTCACTACTTAAAAAGATCATGTTTATCGGACTACCTTTTGCGATGGAGCAGTTATTTTTCAACGGTGGTAAGCTGCTCATGCAAACCTTTATTGTGCAGTTTGGTACACTGCCAACGACCGTAAATGCGATCAGTAACTCATTATCGATGCTATTTCAAGTCGGTGGCACAACGATTAGTGTCGCTATCGTTACGATTGTTGGACAATGTATGGGGCGCAAAGATGTCGCTGATGCGAAAAAATATATACGATCATTTCTATGGCTATCAAGTCTCTTTTTCATAGCGATTACGATCGTACTGCTATCGGTGTTCCCATGGCTAGTTGGTCTATATTCGCCACCATCAGAAATCGTGCCTGACATCTTCAAGCTGGTCTTATTGATTGCAGTAGCTCAGCCGCTTGTATGGTCGCTCAGCTTTATATTGCCTTCTGCGCTTCGTGCTGCAGGTGATTCCAAGTTTACTTCCATCACCTCGCTGCTATCGATGTGGCTGTTCCGTATTGTTTTTGGGTATGTGCTTGGTGTTGTATTAGGGTATGGTGTAATGGGGATATGGATTGCGATGGTCTCCGAATGGGCCGTGCGCGGACTTATTTTCTATCTCCGCTTCAGAGGCGAAGCGTGGTATAAGCATAAGCTGGTGTAACGCTCAGCGCTCCGGAACAATGCGTCATCCATCCGCTTTTTAAAGCCTACTGCTTCTTTGATTTTACTTGTTTCAGTAGGCTTTAAAGGCGGAACACTTCGTTTTTCAGACGCATTGTTCCTCCGCTTGTAGTATTTCTTGAAGGTTGAAGCTTCATTGTTTTTGAGTGCTTAACCTCCGATGGCGTTAGCCTTTTTCAGCGCTCCGGAGTAATGTGTCTCTCGGCTACTTTTTAAACCCTGATGCTCCGACTAACTTAAGGATAGCATCAGGGGTTAAAGGTAGCACTCTTTGTTCTCGAAACACTTTACTCCTCCGCTTGTAGTATTTTCACCTTAACAGTCTTAATCATTAGGCAGCTTATGGGTCGGATAGACGCTCATAAAGCTGCCTTTTTATTTCGTTGTAGAAGTGACAGCGATGACAATTTTCGTGACCGGTTGTAACTATTCTCCTCTTTAAGATCGAACTAAGATTAGTATGAAGCACTTGCTTATGTATGCGAGTGCCAGTTTAATCTGGGAGGAATTTATGATGGAAATAAAGCACATTGTAAAGGTTTTGGCGATTGTTGCTTTACTGGGCGGAATTGCCCGAATTTGTATGGCGCCTTCTGCTTATATTTGGGGCTCCAATAGTATGGCTGAGCTGGCTTGTGGGTTTATCGCTTGTATGCTAATGGGGGTTGGTATCATTGGCGTTTACTTGTATCAAGCACCAAAAAGTGGTCTGTTTGGATTATTGGCAGCTATCATTATTTCAGTTACAAGCACGCTGACTGCTGCGCTTGTTTGGAATAATATGCTCGGTATTGCACCAGAGGATCATTATTATATTTCTACACTTTTGCCTATAAATTCTTTACTTACTCTTCTTGCACAAATTGTATTCGGAATTAGTGCACTTCAATCCCGTACGTATCCTCGCTGGGCTGTTGTTTTGTTTATGGTTTATCCTGCGATTTATTTTATTCCGAAGGTGTCTGATCTTGGGTCAGTGGCGTGGGGAGTTTGTTATGTTGCGTTTGCGTGGTATATGTTGCAGGGATGGAGTCGTAAAGTGAACTGAAGCGTGAAGCTGGTTATGCTTCGAAGGATTAAGTTTTGGTGAGTACTTCGAGGTGTTTAGCTTCGTATCCACTTCGAAGTATTTAGCTTCATCATCGCTCCGAAGCAGTGCCTTCTTCCAGCACGCTTTTTAAAATCTGAAGCCTTATTAACTCTTATGGTGGCTTCAGATCTTAAAGGCGTCACTCTTCGTTTTTCAGAAGGCACTGTTTCTGCGCTTGTAGTGTGAATGATCTTGTGTAGCTTCGGAGTGTTTGAGGGGTTATTCATCGAGGACTCTAGTATATCAATCCCAGCACTACGCATATGACAAGCACTTTCTTCGCTCACTTTACTACTCCTTGGAGTGTGTTAATTAAGGTTGATTGCGTTGCTTTGCAGTTTGCTTAAACGAGTCTTCTTGCAGATTTTAGTGAATACTTCGAAGTATTTAGCTTCTTCATCGCTCCGGAGCAGCGCCTTCTTCCAGCACGCTTTTTAAAATCTGAAGCCTTATTTAACTCTTATGGTGGCTTCAGATCTTTAAAGCGTTGCACTCCGTTTTTCAGAAGGCACTGTTTCTGCGCTTTTCTGGCTGATCTTGTTTCGATCCGCTACACTTCACATTTCACAATTTCCCCCTCGGCTCACTCTACTCTATCCCTTCGCAACATGTGGATTTTTCACATATTGTGATGGGGTTACTTTCATTAGCTTTTTGAACACTTTGCCGAAGTAGTTGAGGTCGTTAAAGCCAACTAGAAAGGCTGCTTCTGTAATAGAGATATTGCCTTTACGAAGTAGAATTGCTGCCTCTTCTACTCGCTTGCGATTTATGAAGTCCGTTATTGTCATCCCTGTGTCTTCTTTAAATTTCCTTGATAGATGTGAAGGGTTGATGTGAACATGCTCCGCTATTTGGTTTAGCAGTAATGGACTACTCAGGTTGAGTTGTATGTAATCCATCGCTTTTTTCACGGTTGGACTAAATTGTCCTGTTGCAACGGTTTTTACAAGATCAATGTATTCCAGTGCCATGTTTAAAAATAATGACTTCAACTGCGGTAGAGTAGATGCTTTCTCGATCTGAATCGCAAATCGTTCAGAAATATGATGCAAATAAACAGGATGAACCCCGCTTCGCTCAGCTGCAATTCGGCTCATCGTATTAAACACAAAGCCAATATTTTTTGAAGCGCGTATTGGACTACCAGGTACACGATCAGAGAACGCAACGATTTCTAATATAAGCTTATTGGCTAAACTTAAAGCTTTATCCTTATCGCCTCGTGTAATAGCCTCCATTATCTCATTCTGATATTCGTAACGTTGTTCAATCTGCTGCTTATTTTCCTCTAGCATTGCTTTATGTCTATCTGTATTATGCGTGAGCGTTTCCCGACTTGTACTCTCGGATACTCGCTCAGAGCTAATATCATTATGAATACATAAATGGGCTAGTAGCTTTCCTAAATGCTCCCGCTCGGTATCACTTAAAGTCGGTAACGCCTCATAAAAATGCTCCAGTTGATTTAGCTCGCTAATCGGTAATTGATTGTTCACAATGATGTCTCGCACCAAATCGATTGCTGACAGGCTTGAAATAAATGGACCGATGATGATGCTGCCATAGAAGCCTTGATTTCTCCACAGACTTGCAGCCAAATACTCCAGTCCAGAAGAATTACTATAGTGATAGTATCGTCCGCGCTTTTCGCTATACAGCACATCTTGAATATGCTTGTTCTCGTCTTCTGGTTGGTGCAGCATTAGTGGAATGTTATGATTAATAATTTGGACAAGCGTTGAGCTATTTTTATCGATCAGACGGATATCCATTTTCGTCAATGAATGGAGCATATTCACGATGCTCAAAAATTGCTGGAAATATAGATTGTCCTTCAAATAACCACTCCCTTTTTGCTACGCTTCTTCAAATAAAACGCAAAAATATTACGAATCAAGAAATAATATTACCATTATTATAGAACAACTTTCACTATAATCAAATAAAAGCCCTTACATTTAGTTATGAAGGATATTGAAATATACTCTGAGGAATCAACACTCCTCAACGAATGGAGGAACTACAACATGTTATACCCAATTGCAACAGATAGTCGTGTCGTAATGAATTTAAGCGGGATATGGAAGTTTATGATCGATAAGGAAGAGACGGCGATCGATGTGAATCAGCCACTGCCAACGAAAGAGCTGATGGCAGTACCTGCCTCCTTTAATGATCAGGCCGTATTAGCAGAAATTCGCCAGCATAATGGTTATGTCTGGTACGAAACAGATTTCACCGTAGTAAAAGCTCTGCAGGATCAACGTATTGTACTGCGCTTCGGCTCAGCAACCCATGAAGCGTGGGTATATATAAACGGCCAATTTGTTATGCATCATAAAGGTGGATTCACTCCTTTTGAGGCGGAAATTAACCCCTTTATTACAGCCGGTTCCAATCGTTTAACTGTGCGAGTGAGCAACCTATTAGACCACTCGACTTTGCCAGTCGGGAACTACAGCGAGAAAAGCGATGAGCAAGGAAAGCTCGTTCGCAAAGTCGATGAGAACTTTGATTTCTTTAACTATGCTGGATTACATCGTCCTGTTAAAGTTTATACTACTCCTTTAAGCTATATCGAAGACATCGTTATTATTCCAAATGTGAACCTTGCAAGCAAGGAAGCCGATGTACAGGTGAACGTTTCGGTCGCTGGTCAATTTGATGAAGTGAAAGTAACGATTCTTGACGAGAAGGGGCAAGTCGTTGCAACAGCTTCTGGAGCAAATTCTAAAGTAAAAATTAAGAATGTAAACCTATGGCAGCCACTTAACGCTTACCTCTATACGGCAAGAATTGAAGGCTATCAAAATGGTGAGCTGCTTGACGTATACGAAGAGCCATTCGGAGTACGGTCAATTGAAGTAGCAAACGGTAAATTTCTAATCAATGGCGAATCGTTCTACTTTAAGGGCTTCGGTAAGCATGAGGATACTTATATTCGCGGCCGTGGTTTGGATGAGGCGTATAATGTGCATGATATTAAACTAATGAAAAAGATGGGGGCAAACTCACTTCGCACATCGCATTATCCTTATTCTGAAGAAATGATGCGACTATGTGACCGAGAAGGAATTGTCGTGATCGATGAAACTCCTGCGGTAGGATTGTTCTCTAGCTTCAACTTCGATGTTTCCATATTAGAAAAGGGCGGAGAAATCCCAGACGATACTTGGGTAAAAATGAACACGCATGAAGCCCATAAACAAGTAATTACTGAACTAATCGCCCGCGACAAAAACCATGCTTGCGTCGTAATGTGGTCAATTGCCAATGAGCCTGCCAGCTTTGCTCAAGGAGCTTACGAATATTTCGCTCCAATGTTCGCTTTAGCTAGAGAGCTTGATCCACAAAAACGTCCTTGTACCTTAGTTAATATCATGATGGCATTACCTAAATATGAAAAATGTGCCGAGCTACTCGATGTAATCGCACTTAACCGTTACTACGGCTGGTACGTGCAGCTTGGTGATTTAAAAACAGCCGAAACAAAAACGCGTCAAGAATTGCAAGAATGGCAAGCAATGTATCCGGACAAACCGATTATGTACACTGAATTCGGTGCAGATACAGTTGCAGGATTCCATAGTGCGTATGGTGAACCGTTCAGTGAAGAATATCAAGAGGACTATTATCGCATGAACAGCAAAGTGTTCGATGAAATTCCAAACTTTATCGGCGAGCAGCTGTGGAACTTCGCAGACTTCCAAACCAAATTCGGCATCGTCCGTGTACAAGGCAATAAAAAAGGAATCTTCACCCGAGCAAGGGAACCAAAAATGGTCGTTCGCTACCTAAGCGAGCGCTGGAACAACATCCCTCACTTAGGATATAAGAAGTAAAATTGAAGTATCTGGCTGGCGGACATCAAAGACCATTATTAGAGAGTAACTAATATCTCAAGTGCTAATGGACAAAAATGACCAGCAGTTGCTGAAATAGATGAAAATATATACTCCATAGCTACAGCTACTGTGCAGGTAATTGAATACTCCGTAGCCACTGCTACTGCGCTGGTGTTAATTGCTTCGACGCCACTGCTACTGCGCAGGAACTGAATGCTTCGAAGCCGTAGCTACAGCGCTGGAGCCTTTACATTTCGAAGCGACTGCTATAGCGCTGGAGCCTGTACGTTGAAGCGACTGCTACAGCGCAAGATTAAAATACTTCGGAGCCACAGCTACAGCGCAGGAACTGAACATTCTGGAAAACGAAGTGTGCCGCCTTTAAATTCAGCTGCTTCCATAAATAAAATCATAAGCAGCTGAATTTAAAAAGCGTGCTGAAAGAAAGTTCAATTCCGGAGCGTTGCAAAGAAGATCAATTCCGGAGCGTTGCAAAGAAGATCAATTCCGGAGCGTTGCAAAGAAGATCAATTCCGGAGCGTTGCAAAGAAGATCAATTCCGGAGCGTTGCAAGTAGTGTTCAACTACGAAGCGTTGCAAGAGAAGTTCTTCTCCGGAGCGTTGCAAGAGTAGTTCAACTACAGAGCATTAACAAAGAGTTCAATTCAGGAGCAAAAGTTTCATATTCCAAGATGTTTGAAGGACAATACGATGAGTCCAGCTAATCATGAATCACAAGTAGAAAGCAAAGCTACACGCCCATTCGGAATGCGTGATAAATTCGGATACTTATTTGGAGACTTCGGTAATGATTTCTTTTTCATACTTGTAAGCGCCTTCCTAATGGTCTATTACACAGATATCTTTCATATCAGCGCAGAATTAGTCGGTATCCTATTCTTTATCGCACGACTATGGGATGCCGTGGCAGACTTTGCATGGGGACGTTTTATCGATACGCGAAAAGCTACTAAGCATGGAAAGTTTAAACCATGGATCCTACGAATGTCCTTCCCACTCGTGTTATCTGGCGTGCTTATGTTTGTAAAAATCCCTGGCATGAGTGACGGGTTCTATCTTGCTTGGGCATTTGTAACCTACATTGTATGGGGCACATTGTACAGTACAGTCAATATTCCTTATGGCTCAATGGCTTCTGTCATCACAGCCGATCCAGTTGAGCGCACGACATTATCAACGTGGAGAACGATGGGCGCAATGCTTGCTAGCTTGATCATTAATGTGCTCGGACCGCTCATTGTATTTGTCGATAATAAGATGGATGCTGATCGCATGTTCATGGCTTCCGTATTGTTTGGCGTACTAGCCATCGCTTGTTATATCGCCTGCTACAAGCTGTCGACCGAGCGTATCGTGGCACCTGAATATTCGAAACAAAAAGCGAATTTTGGTGTGACGCTGAAAGGGCTAGTTAAAAACAAACCATTAATTTGGATTCTTATTGCCTCACTCATCTTTATGGTGAATATGATGCTTGTCGGCACAGTGAACACCTACTTATTCAAAAACTACTTCAGCGATACAACGATGCTAAGCGTCATCGGCTTCGTTCAAGCAGCAGCTGTTTTCCTTGCTACGCCGATGGTTAAGCCGCTGGTTCAGAGATTCGGTAAGAAGGAGCTTGCATCTGTCGGAATGGCATTAGCGGGGCTTGTCTACTTAATCCTATACTTCTGCAAGGACATTAGTAGCTTAGGATTTGTTGCAGTATCTGCGATTGGACTATTCGCCATGGGCTTCTTTAATCTAGTCGTTTGGGCATTTGTTACTGATGTGATCGATTATCACGAATATTTAACGAATTTACGTGAAGATGCAACGGTTTACTCCATTTATTCTATGGCACGTAAAGTCGGGCAAGCAATTGCTGGCGGTGTCGGTGGATATGCGCTAGCTGCAGTTGGCTATAACTCTACCTTAGAGGTTCAGACAGAGCGTACGCTTGATGGTATCTTTACTTTAGCAACATTAGTTCCAGCGTTAATTTACATTGCTATTTTTCTAATCATTCTATTTCTATATCCATTAAATAAGAAACGCACTAATCAACTAGCTGCTGATCTAACTGAAAAAAGACAGAAGAAGGAATAACATCACAGTAAACAGAAGCTGTGAGTGAAAGAGAAGATAGGGAGTGTAAAGATAAAATAAAGGCATGTCTCGCTGAGCAATTTGCGAGACATGCCTTTGCTTTATACAAGCGAGCCGATTCCACAACAGCTACCTTCATCCTTTTATCGATGTTTTCTGCATATAAGCTCGATAATCTGTTGGCGACACGCCAAACTGCTTCTTAAACAATCGGCTGAAATAGAATTGATCCGAGAACCCGACAGCCGTTGCCACTTCCTTCATATAAACCGAACCAGTTAAGATCAACGCTGCCGCCTTATTTAATCGTACCGTATTAATATAATGGATAAGTGGCATCCCCATCTGCTCACGGAACACTCGGCATAAATAATTTTCGCTAAAGTTCACATGCTCAGCAATCATTTCCAACGTCAATTTATCGGTATAATGCTGCTCCACATATTGAATAACCTCATTAATTTCCTTTTTCGTAATACTCTGCTCTTTAACAGATATGACGTGATTATTTACACCAAAGCATGCTAAAGCGTCCATAATCAGCCTAAGCAATTGGTCCTTATGAACCGCATGAACAATTTCATTTTTGTAAGCACCATAGGCCTCTTCATCCGATAACATAAGCTTTTGGTCGCTATAGGGCAAATACTCTAAGCATTGATAAATAAAGTTTTTTAATACGGCAGGAGGTACATGGTAGCTCTCTGCATCCTGAACGACTAGACCAATAATATCCTTTATTTTGGCTTCACTGTTCATAATCATATGTGGAACAAGGGTATGCACAAGTTCTACATAATGGGCAAAGTGGATTTGCTTTGTAAGTGTAATTTCCTCGCTTGAACGAATGGGTACATTGGAGTAAAAATTTAACTGCTCAATTTCAACACAATTCTGATATTGCCCTTTTGCTTCCTCATAGCTATGCAGCTGAGAGGAAAATACAATATTCAACTGCATCGACGTATAGAGCTTCACAAGGCTTTGAATTTTGTTCGCCAATGTACTTGGTGTGTAGTTATGCTGCTCCAAGCTTTTAGTTGATAGCAAAGCAACAATACTTTGCTTATCAATCGGAATCCATTCCATATAGGAATGCTGCTCGAAAATATCTAGAATGACATTTTCTAAAAATGCTAAGGAGTTCTGCGTCTGCTGCTCTTCATCCTTTATATGAAAATAAAACAATACAAAAGGCTGCTCATTGAAATAATAATGGACATCCATATGAGATGAGATTAAATCATCTGAGTCATCATACAATAAATACGATTTTAATCTTGTCGCCTTAATCTCCTTCAAACTGCTTTGTAATTCGTTTTGTCGTTTGGCTTCCGCTTGATGCACAACCTTCTCTTGCTCGATTTGCTGAGCTAAATTTTTTAATTGCTCAATCAATGCATCGGGCTGAATACTAATTTTTAGAATATAATCAACTGCACCTAACAGCAGCGCTTCACGCACGAGCTCATAATCACCAAAATTACTAGCAACAATAACCTTTCCTCTGTAATTCCTTTGATTAAGTGCGCGAATTAACTCTAAGCCATTCATAGTCGGCATTTTCAGATCAGTGATAATGATGTGCGGATGCATTTCTTCGACCAATGCCATCGCTTCTTCACCATCAGATGCCGTACCGCAAATCATAAATCCTAGCTCTTCCCAATTTATTATTGTACGCAGAGCGATCTTTACAATCGGTTCATCATCAACTAACAATACCTTATACACATTATTCCTCCTCTTTTCGCTGAATAGGAATAATAATTTTACATGTCGTTCCAATACCTATACGACTTGTAATATTAAGTCCATAAGCCTCTCCATAATTTAACCGAATTCGTTCATTCACATTTTGAATACCGATGCTTGATAGCTTACTATTGGAGTTAATATTAGAAACCTTCGTAACGTCAAAGCCTTTCCCATCATCGATTATCTCAATATGCAAATGATTGTTCTCCTGATAAGCAATAATGCGGATATTGACCGATTTCTCCTGTTCAGAAATACCATGAATAATTGCGTTTTCTGCGACAGGCTGCAAAATTAGCTTCGGCAATAAAATATCCTCAAGCGCTGCATCATACTGATACTCTACAGTAAAGCGATCGGCATAGCGAATTTTTTGAATTTCAAAATAGTGATTCAAATTATGAATTTCTTGCTTAAATGTAATGAGCTCATCTCGATCAAGAATCGTACTGCGCAATAGCTCAGCTAATGAGCTTATTCCGTTATTAAGCACAGGCACCTTATTGATGACCGCTAGCCAACGTAATGTATTGAGTGTATTGAATAAAAAATGCGGATTAATTTGCGATTGAAGCATTTTTAGCTCCAGCTCACGCTTTCGCTTATCATCTTCCTTTTGCCTCGCCAATAGCTGCTCAATGTCATTAACCATACTATTAATTTTTCGAGCTAGCACACTCATTTCATCATCGTGCTGATCGACGATTCGTTGCGACAATTCTCCATTGGAGACACGTTGCGTAAAGGAAATAATTCGCGTAATCGGCAGCACAATACTGCGATTCATTATTGAAATGATCAGGATACAGATAAACACGATGAACGCGATCATGAGCTTAATGCTTTGAGTTATTTGACTAATTTCGGAATTGATATAAGAGTAAGGAATCAATGAAACTAAGTACAAACCGATGTTCGAGTTATAAATATAGGACACTTGGTACGAGCTATCACTAATTTGTTCGGTAAATGAGGACTTATGCTGTTGCTGCTGAGCCTTAATATTACCGATAAGCTCGGGATCACGGTAAGGGGTACCGAGTAAATAATCAGCATTGCTGCTCGACAGCAGTATTCCATCGCGATCCATCACTAGCAGCTCCGAGCCTTCACCAAGATCTACACTCGATAATATATCTTTAGAAAATAAATCAGCACTAACATATACGAAGGAATAGCCAATTTCTTTCGAGCTATCATGCTCCGAATGAATTTTTCTGCCTATCGCAATCGTATCGTTAGCGCGATTGGATTTAATATAAGTAAAAGCATCAAACGGAGCACTGCGATCGACATTGTTAAACGCTTGATCTAAGTACATCTTACTAAATGTATCGTATCCTAGCTCGTAAAACGTCATCTTATTGGCATTAAATACGCTGACAGTCATTACATGTGATGGAAAGATCGTTCGGAAAATTTCATCCATCACTGCTTCCTTACTCTGCAGCTTTTCACTGTCACTAACATCACCAGATAAATAAGCTTGCACAGATGTATTCGTCGAGATCGATCCATTAAGAAATTGATAATTTTGCAGCTCTGATAGTAAGTTTTTATTCAGTAAGGTTATCGCTTGAAAATTAGAGACCCGTAGCTTCTCACTTATCGATTTCGAATATAATTGATAGCTATATATCCCTAAAAAAATAATTGGAATGATAGAAACAATTAAAAATGTTCCTATTAAGCGATGTTGAATCTTAAATTTACGTAACATAGCAATGCTCCTGTTAGCCGGATTAGCTATATTTTATCATGATCTATTTTGCAATACTATTATCTATATTTTCTATTGTATACGTAGATCATACTAATTAATGCAGCTAAGCCTAACAGCATCGTAGCTAAACCTAATGCTCCATTTATTCCATGTCCCGTAATGACCAGCACTATTCCGATAAGAAATAAAACTATGTTTATAAATTGCATTAAATTATCACCCTTTCAATCCACCCATCGTCATTCCTTGAGTGAGTTTCTTTTGCACGATCATATATAGGATCAAGGTTGGAAGCATAACAAGCACTAAACCAGCATAAAGCTGACCGTACTCGACGGCTGATTTTTGGGCGGCTAATAGATTCATTAGTCCCGTAGGTAATGTTTTGAAATCTGGCTTAGTCATTAGTGTCATCGAAATAATGTACTCATTCCAGAAGGATAGGAAATTGAATAGGATAACGGTAACAATTGCAGGTCGCGCCATCGGCATATACACCTGCAGCATCGTGCGATAATGACCTGCACCATCTACCGAAGCGGCTTCGGCATACTCACCAGATAACGTTTTGAAGTAGCTAATTAATAAATAGATCGTAAATGGTAACGCCATCGCACAATAGACGACTGCCAGGATGAAAATATTGTTTAATAGAATCGGTTCGCCAATCCAAGCGCGAGCCAGCTTATCCCCTTTATTAAGCATTAAGAAGATCGGCACGATAATGTAGTTAATATTAATAAACAATCCTGCCATAAATAATAAGGAAATGAGGTTATTTCCGAAAAATTTGTACCGCGCTAGTATATATGCTGCTGGTAGAGCAATCACAAGTAATAATAGAAGCGATAGTGCAGTAACGATGACGGAATTGAACAAAAAGCTGCCCATGTTCGCCTTTACCCAAGCATCGATATAGTTTTGAAAATAAAAGCCTTCAGGCAATGTCCATGGACTTCCATAAAACTCATGATTTTGTTTAATAGAAGCGACAAAGGACCAAAGCACTGGAATGACTATCGCTGCTGCTAATAGGAGCAACAGGATATAGACGATCGAACGTTGAACATGCTTCACACTTGTCACCTCCTAGTATTCTAGTACTTCGCGTTTTGTTACAGCATTTAAGATTGCCGCTAACGCGAAAGAGAAAATAAAGATTACGACGCCAATTGCCATACCGTAGCCATAGGATGAATTGGTATAGGCTTCTTTGTACATATAGCTTAGGAATACTTCCGTTGCTCCATCAGGCCCACCGCCAGTCATTGCATGGACGAATAGGAAGCTCATATTAATTGTACTGATTACAAAAAAGGTAAGAGTCGTTCTAATATTGGTCCAAATGAGTGGCATCGTAATTTGGAAAAACTGATGAACCGCGGACGCGCCTTCTAAATCTGCTGCTTCATACAAGCTTTCAGGAATGTTAGCCATACTTGCCATATACATAACCATGTAGTAACCAATCGCTTGCCAAATTAATGCACCAGCCAAGCTATATATAACAATCTTCTGGTCACCTAACCATAGAATATTTTCATTAGAATTGAAGAGACCTACGATAGAGTTAAGTAAGCCATTGTTTGGATCGTAGATCGCTGAAAATATTGCACTAATAACGACAATCGATAAAATATTAGGGATATAGAATATGATTCGGAATGTATCCTTCCCTTTAAATGTGCCTCTTGTTAATAACGCTGCAAAAAGAATCGAGAATGCGATCGTGAATACTGTAACTACTACGATTAATAAAATGCTGTTTTGAAAGACCTGGTAAAATTTATCGCTTTGAAATAGCTTAACAAAGTTATCAAACCCAACGAACGTTTTATCGTCTGTATATCCGCCCCATTTGTAAAGTGACATGCGGAATACGTCAAAGGTCGGTACTACTAAAAATATGAAAAATAAAAGTAACGCTGGGGTTATGCAGACAGCAATAAACGCTTTTTTATTTTGATGAATAGGCATTACCTTCATCTTCCTTTCGTGTCGCTCCGGAATGTCTTGCATCGCTTCTCGTAGTAAGCTTTTGCACCGTTCAGGAGCAATGTGCTCTTTCAGCGCTTCGGATCAATATGCTCTTGCAACGCTTCGGATCAATATGCTCTTTCATCACGCTTTTTAAATCCTGCTGCTTCCTTTGTATCTTCAGTTGAAGCAGCAGGACTTAAAGGCGGATCACTTCGTTTTGCAGAGCATATTGTTCCTTCGCTGTAGCTTCTTGTTCCTTCGCTGTAGCCCGTTGTTCCTTCGCTGTAGCTCGTTGCTCCTTCGCTGTAGCAAAGCATTCCTTCGCTTTAATAGCTTGTTTGTATCTCTTCGATGCTGCTGAAGTTTAGCATCACTCCGGAGAATGTGCTCTTTCAGCGCTCCGGAGCAATGTGCTCTTTCAGCGCTCCGGAATGTGCTCTGTCAACGCTCCGGAGGAATGCGCTCTTCCATCACGCTTTTTAAATCCTGCTGCTTTCTTTGTATCTCAGTTGAAGCAGCAGGACTTAAAGGCGGATCACTTCGTTTTGCAGAGCGCATTGTTCCTCCGCTGTAGCCTTTCTTCTTGGCGTTGCTCTGGTAGCTTTCTTCTTGGCTTCGCTTCGTCACCACTGAGTGTAGCTTCACTTTGATGGCTCTTTCTGGCTAGCTTTGTAGCTTTTGCGCATCGCAGTCCCTCAGAGATAACTTTTCTTCGCAATGAAATGTAGCAGTGTTAGGGGATGTTAGCTTCGCTACGTCGTCACGCGAATGTAGCATCACTCCGGAGCAGTGCGCTCTTCCATCACGCTTTTTAAATCCTGCTGCTTCGTTTATATTTTCAGTTGAAGCAGCAGGACTTAAAGGCGGATCACTTCGTTTTGCAGAGCGCATTGTTCCTCCGCTGTAGCTCTCATACTTCTTAGCGTTGCTTCGAAGTTTCTTCGCGTCGCTCTGCCCTCAGAGTTTACTTACCATCTTTTATTTATTACTTAAGTGCTGGACGTAGGGCATCGCTTGCTTTGATGATGGAGTTGATCCAGTCCTCTTTTGTTTTTGCACCTGTTACTAGTGAATCTACTGCGCCGAAGACTGTTTCGGACATGTTTACTCCTTCAACTGGGTCAGTAGAAGCAAATGCGCCCATTGCTGCTTTTGCGCCTGTATCATAGATGCTGTAGAACAATTTGTTGTCGCCTTCTAGCTTGTCAGAGATGCCTTGAATTGGTTGAATTGCTCCTTGCTGTGCAAAGATTTCTGCTGCAACATCAGAGTATAGGAATGCGATAAATTGCTTCGCTAGATCAACATTTTCTGCTTTTGCAGGTACCCAAATTTGCTCGAAGAATGTGTAAGAATAGCGATCTCCACCTGCTTTAACTGCTGGCAATGCTGTGAAGCCCCACTCAAATCCTTCTGCACGAGGAGCATTACCCATCTCACCAACTACCCAAGTACCATTTGGCATAAACAGCGCTTTGTTATCTAGAATCAATTGCTGATTTTTAGTGAAGTTATCACCGTTTGCATTGGCAGGAACGGTACGCTCAGTGTAAGTCGTTAATTTATGAATAATATCAAATGCTTGTGTCGCTTCTGGTGTCGTCCAAATTCCTTCGCTGTACGTCATCGCTTTAGTGAAGAACTCGCTTCCGCCTGTTTCATTCAGCAAAGCATAGAACAATGAATCAAAGTAACCAGTCGTTGGATAAGAGAACAATGCGATGCCTTCAGCTTTTGCTTTCTCGCCTAGCTCCCACATGCCATCCCAAGTTTCAGGTACTTCCCAGCCTTTTTCTGCAAATAGTCCAGCGTTATAGAATAGACCAGTTGGGCTGTAGAATGTTGGCATCAAATACGTTTTACCGTCATTGTATGGGTTTGTAATTGTTGTATCTGTAAAGCCAGGAATTAGTTTGTCTGATACAGTAACGCTTTCTCCAGGAATTGTCATGCTCAGTACATCTGTTAGATCCGTCACATTATTGTCCTTCACAAATGTTTCTGTCAAACCTTTAGATTGACCAACAGCTAGATGAATAACATCAGGGAAATCGCCTGCCTTCATGCTTGGCCCGATTACATCCTCGATGTTTTTCTCAACAGTTAGCTCAACCTTCACATTTTCATTAATTCCTTCAAATGCGGTAGCGACTTTCTGCCAGACCTCTTTACCGTAAGCCGTTTCTAATGCTGCAAATTTAAGAGTAGCCGCTTCCTTAGGGGTAGATGTTGATTGTGAGTTACTAGTGTTGCTTGTTGTATTACTACTTGAGTTACTACCTGTGTTGCTGTTTGTGCTGCTGTTTGAGTTACTGCCACACGCAGTCAAAACAAACAATAAGGAAAAAATCAATGATACGCTTAACCACTTTTTCATTTTCGTTTCCTCCCGATTTAATGTTTGTGTAAAAATTGTTCACAAACAACGTAATTCATCGTGAAAACGAATACAATAGCTTTCGGCGAAGTGGATAATATCCATCATCACCTTGCAAAAATCGTTTATCCCTCGCTAACTGAGTACACAAGGTTTGCGTCATTGACTATTTCAGACTAGTATGGAGAGATAAGAAAGAGTTAATATTGTACATCGTCATCTCAATTTTGTTCATGTACAAATGAAAGCAAAATGCTCATAATTGATACGTTAAGATGCACTGGAGTGAGAAGCTATGGCTAAAAGATGGATTATCCCAATTTCCATATGTGTAATACTGCTGCTCTTTATTATTGTGAATCAGTATGTTTTGCAATCGATTCCAAAGACTGAGGATACTGAAATTAGCTATGAGGCTCAATTTGTTGAAAACCTAATCAGTAAGGAGCTTCATATTGCTGTCTTTCAAGGTGGCTATGGACCTAGCTACTGGAAGGAAATCGTTAGCTTATTTGAAGAGAAGTATGCTGGGGTTAGTGTACAATTAACGATTAGCCCAAGAATTGGAGATGTCATTCGTCCTCAGATCGTGGCAGGTAATCCTCCAGACTTTTTAGTTATATCCGATACACAGCAAAGTGGTATTGTTACTTCACTTATCCAAGAGCGCGGCCTGTTAGATATAAGCGATGTGTTTGAACATCAGGCGCTAGATAGCAATATGACGCTAAAGGAAAAGCTGCTGCCTGGCATATTAAATAGTTCAAGATTTTCTCCGTATCAGGACGGTAAAGTATATCTTGCTCCATTTAACGTAAGTCCGATGGGTCTTGTTTATAATAAAACATTGTTCCAAGAAAAGGGCTGGGAGCTTCCTGTTACATGGGATGATTTTTTCGCCTTGGCAGAAGAGCTAGAAAAGAGAGAAAACTATTATACCGATCAATCGGGTAAACGGCATAAGCGTGCTCTATTTACCTATCCGGGCATATATCCAGAATATTTAGAGGAAATTTTATATCCTGCGATTGCCAATATTGCAGGAGTCAATGCGCTGAAGCGTTTATACAATTATGAGCCAGGCTCATTTCATACCGCAGAAGTAAAGCAAGTGCTAGATATTATCGCTAAAATCGGTAATGAAGGCTACCTAATGGATGGGACGCTGGACTTGAATCATACTCAATCTCAACAAGCGATGATGGAAGGTAAAGCGTTATTTATTGTCAATGGTACATGGATCGAAAACGAGATGCTAGAGGCGATCCGTGAGGAAGACTTTAGCTTTGGGATGATTCCTGCGCCTGTGCTAGATGAGCATAACGAGCGTTACATTCTTTCTAGCTACGAGCAATTCTCTATCCCATTAAAGGCTAAAAATCCAGAGCTGGCGAAGGAATTTCTAAGATTTTTGTATACAGATCAGTCCGTTCAGCTTTTCGCTAAAAAATCGAACGGGATCTATGCGTTGAAGGATGCAAGAGACATTGCTCAGCCGTACCTATCGTCAGGTGTATACGAAATGCTAAGCTCTTATGAGCTAGCTACGCCCATTATGCTAGAGTGGGCAGCCATACCGAAAAATGTCGATGTAGATATTTGGTACAATTTATATAAAAGATCGGTATCCCCGGTGATGAAGGGGCAGCTTACGACTGAAGAATGGATGCAACGAATAGAAGAGCTATTTGAAATCATCCATACTCCCTAATAGAAAAAAAGATGAAGGCCCACTGGTGCTGCTCCCTACCTTAGAATTTTACTAAGCGGGACACCAAAGGCTTTCATCTTTTTTTACGCGTTTCGCCTCGTAAAACCTTAATATGCACGATACTTCATGACAGCCATATCTTATCTAGTAACCTATCTATATTTCATTTATTATTGAAAGTCTTGAATTAGAGATTTCCTCCATCTTTCTCCTTAATTATGACGCTATCATCTTATCCTACTTAGTTAATGTTAGAGCTCACTATGCCGTGCATTTGCACCCAGTTGGATCTTCTTTTTCCCCTTATGCTCTACGATGACGTATAATAGAAACCCACCAATAAATATAAGAGCTCCACTCATATAAGGTAAACTATAATTGAGGTCATATAACAAGCCAGCAGTTACAGGACCGAATATGTTACCTAAGCTCATATAGGTATTACCAAGTCCAGCTACATACCCTTGTTCATTTTCAGATGCTCTTTTCGATAATATGGCACTAATGATCGGCCTGAGCAGAGATTGTGTCGTGAAAAATATTGCCGTTAGGAGTAATATGTAAACGAGGTTTGAATTCAATAGCATTAGAACTAATGTGACTGCCGCAGTAGATAAGGACCAATAAACAATACGTTTTTCCCCAAAGCGCTTCGTTAACATAGACAGTAATAAAAACTGCACAATGACACCCATGATTGCTCCTGCTGTGAAGATCATAGCGATTTCATTGGTGCTATAACCGAAATGGGCATCCGCTAATAATGGAAAGGCTGTTTCAAAGCTCATTAAACCAAATGAAAATAAAAATGCTAACAATAAGAAGATAAAAATACCGGATTGCAATTGCTTCTGAACATTATTGGTAAACGATGATATACTTACAGTCCGTGGTCTTTGCTCTAAGCGACTTGGAGCATCTTTCGTTTTTCTTGTTTCCGCCAGCATAATGGACGAAAAGATGATAGCCAACACCGTAAGAGCTGCAGCACCATAATAAGGAGCTCTCATACTAAAGCCTGCCAGAAAACCACCGATTCCAGGTCCAATTGCGATACCTAGGCTAATTGCTCCACCTATCCAGCCCATTCCCTTTACTCGATCTTCACGATCCGTTACATCAACTACATAGGCTGTTATAGATGGAATCGTTAAGCCAAGTCCGATACCTCCAATTAGTCGAGATATAAACAATAAAGAGAGATGATCAGCCATCGCAAATATTAAATGAGCGATAGCATTTAACACCATGCCACCAATAATTAAAGGCTTCCGACCAAATCGATCTGACCAGCTTCCTCCGATTGGTGAAAATAATAGCTGGGTTAAGCCAAAAGCAGCAATTAGCAGTCCCGCTACCATACCACTTGCTTCAAAGTAAGCTAAATATGCAGGGAGTATAGGAATGACAATACCGACACCAAGCAGAAGCGTAAACATATTAATCATTAATAAGAGTAATGGTAGTTTTCTCACAAAATATCCTCCATGCTAAAGGAGCATATGAACTCAGACCATATGCTCCTAACCTATAATCATATAACCATTACGAAGCTTGAATAACCGTTCGATAACCTTTAGCAATTTCATTCATCAGATCTTCAGCTTGTGGGTATATCCCGTATTTGTCCATAAAAGCATGGTCCATACCTTGATAGCATAGATACGTTGTATCTACTCCTGCCTTTGCCAGTAGCTTCGCATACGTCTCTCCCTCAACCTTTAAACCGTCGTACTCAGCAGTTACGACTAAGGCAGGGGGCAATTGATCTTTGCGATCAAAGAATATAGGCGATACACGAGGATCTTCCGGTGCAATCTCTTGTGGCAAATACATCTGACGAACCATATTTTCACCTTTTTTCGGTGCTAGTCCTGTTGCAATCGTGGTCATAAGCTCAATTTCTTCATTGCGCTCATAAGCATCAATCGACCATTGGAAGAATGAATGCTCTTCTGCCATACAAACCGTTGGATAAATAAGTGCTTGATATTTAATGTAGTTTGTATTGTTCTGAAGATCTAAAACAGTACAAGCAGCTGATAAATTCCCACCAGCGCTATCTCCAGATACAGCGATCCAATTAGCATCTACACTAAGCTCCTCAGCATTGTTATGCACCCATTGTACCGTGTCCCAGCAATCTACTAAGCCAGCTGGAAACGGATGCTCAGGAGCTAAGCGATAATCTACCGATACAACAACTGCTCCTGCCTTCTCTGCCAAACCCTTGCATGGATTCTCAACAGCCCCTAAGCTACCGCCGAAAAAGCCTCCACCATGGAAAAATATAATAGCTGGCTTTAGGCCAGGATTGCTAGGTGTATAAATTCTCACTGGGATCTCTACTTCAGAGCCAGGGATTGTTCGCTCGATCGTAGTCACAGCTGTAGATAAATCATGATTAGGCCAGCCCATAGCCTTTCTGATGTTCTCTATTGAAAATTCAGGTGGACTGGATGGTTGAGCTTCTTCTCCCTCTTCCTCATCCTTTTTACCGAAGGTTGCAGCAAATGGTGGCATTTCCTGATAGGTTTTCAACACGCGGGGATCTAGCACTCCTCGCTTATCAACATCAGGAATTAGCTTGAATAGCTTTTTTAAGCCATCCTCTTCACTTACAATTGTTCGTTCCTCTAGCAGCTTCACTAATGATCGATATTGTGCATCTATTGTCATATTCATTCTCCTTCTTAGTTATTGTCCTAAAGAACGTTGAAGCTCCATTAAATCCTTCCAGCCAATGAGCTGAATATTTTTATCAATCAATAATTGCTTCACTTCCGGGTCAGACCATACATCATATTCAGCTTGACGTAATGGATAAGTTGAGGTTATTGCTTGCAGCTCCTCGTTAGCGATTGAAGGATGCATAACAAGCTCCGTCACGCCTACCTCTAGCTGAGATAGCAAGGTCAATGCTGCCGACTTTGTTACCTCGTAGTTAGCTTCCTGTCCTTCAGGAGTGAAGAACGGCAACCCAATAACATAATCAGGAATTATTATTCCTCTTCGTTCTACCTCTTGCAGCACATATTGATGATCTACAAGTTGATGCCAATATTCTTCACTATTTCTAGCATAGCGTAGCGGCAGCCTATATTGCTCACATAAATCTAGAAGAATATCGATTTCCTTTAATAAGGCGCCCATATGATGATCAATATTACTTGGAGCTAACCCTAAATGATAGGCCAGCTGTAATTGCGCCTCGGCTTCCTTACGTAGCTGTGTCGTATCTGCTCTGTTCCAAATATACTCCACATCATGAGTAAAGTTACCAGAGCTATCTAACAAGGTCCGAGAATCATCTGTAAGCGGTTTCCATTTGTAATATTCCCACTCACTTGTAACTGTAATATGGATCCCGATATCGCAGTTAGATTGCTTAATATAATTAACTGCCTCATTCAACCATGGTCCTGTCATCATTAAACTAGCAGAGTTAATTCGTCCATTATTAAACAATGTTGATATTGCAGTGTTGGTAGCATGACACATACCGAAATCATCTGCATTGATGATTAAGTATTTTCCATCTTGAAACTTATCCATAACACCCTCCTTTTGCTCATAATAATGAGCTTACCTAAACCCTCTAGTGTGATAACTAGTAGAGTTTAGGTAAGCGATAAGATTACTTCGGGGTTATAGTATTACATGAATCATTCATTGCATTTTAGCTAGGTTAATTTTGCTCTGCTAACCATTTATCTAATTGAATTTGCTTCTCCTCAATCATGCGATCTAGGCCAGCATCTTTTAATTTTTTGTTGAATTCATCGATCATAGAAGGCTCAACCGTACCTGATTCAATAGCTGGACGATATTCATCTAGAACGTTTTGCACTGAAGCAACCTCTGTTTTTACATTCGTTGTATCAAATACAAACCCGACTGCCTTAGAATATCTAGCTGACTCATTAAACTCTTTCATTTGATCCCAAATATCAGGATCAGTTCCTTGCCATGGATATGCTAAAGCGTTATTCCCCATCATCCATTGTGTACCAAGATAAGTTTGCTCTGTTACACCGTCAGGCAGCTTAATTGTTCCATCGCCAGCCTGAACATAGTGTACGCCTTCAATACCGTTATCAAGCAAGTTCACAAAGTCCTTATCTGTATACAATAAATTCATAAGCTGCATCGCTTTATCTGGATATTTCGAGTTTTTCGCGATAGACATCATAAATGAAGTAGATGATGCTGAGCTGGCTGTAGGTTCTGTAATACGAACAGCAACTAATTCATGACCATTTAATACTTTTTCTTGGTTCTCAAACCCAGGCTTAAAGTTTGAGAAATAGCCAACAGCTTTATTTGCTTTCATGTAGGAAGTATTACTCTCTTGAGTTGTTGCGGAATCAGCAGGCAAATATCCAGCTAGATACCATTGACGTGCTAATTCAGCGTATTTACGATACATCTCGCTTTCATATTGGTTGAATAATGTTGTGCTGTCGTCATCATAATATAACGCACCAATACCATTACCAAGACCATCAATATATCCAGCAGTCATCTCATTAACTAGTGAGTTTCCTGTGCTGCGCTGTACAATTGGATACAAATCCGGTTCCTTTTCTTTCAACAATGCAAGAATCGGTGTTAAATCTTCGAAGGTTTTTACAGATTGTAGATCGATATTGTGTTTTTCAATAATGTCTTTTCGCGCAATATAGCCATAATCCGCTGCATAATCGCGTACACTCGGAATACCATACGTTACGCCATTAATTTTCGTACCTGCCAAAATTGCAGGCGGTACAGCATCTCTAATCCCTGGTGCATACTGATCAATTAAGTCGTCTAATGGAATAAGCTGTCCCTTTGTAACTTGATAGCTATAGTTAAAGAATGCTGAGGATACGACCAAATCTAACGGTTCACTACCAGCTAATAATAGGTTGATTTGTTGATTCCAAGCTGCAGCATCAATTGGCATTAGCTTAACTGTCGCATTGATCTTATCAAGTGTAATTTTATTAATTTCTTCATTTACCTTGTTAAGGTCTGTCATAGTACCGATATTCAAGAATGCCATAACAAGCTCTACAGGTTTTTCAGACTTTTTCTCTTCTGAAGTGCCCTTGCTACCGTCAGTGCTATTGCCACTATTACCGCCATTACTGGAGCAAGCAGATAACATTAATACAAGCACTAGCGTAAGCGGCAACATGAATCGCATAAACTTTTTCATTACAAATCCCCCTAATCATTATTGTTAATCTATACCAAACTGAGATGTTATCTCAGATAAGGTCACCCTTTGTGCATCTGTCTACCATTAACCTTTTACTGCACCGATAACTAGACCCTTAACGAAGTATTTTTGGAAGAATGGGTAAATGCAGAGTAATGGCACTACTCCAATAACGGCCATTGCCATACGTACACCATTTGTCGGTAAATTAGCTGTCACGGACGAAGCGTTACTGCCTGCAAAGTTATTCGTCTGCAGGAACTGAATGTTAGATAGCATTCGATTCATTAGATTCTGAATACTGAACAATTGGGGCTCAGTTAAGTAAATCAAGCCATTAAACCAATCGTTCCAATAAGAAATTGTAAGCATTAATCCGATCGTTGCTAGAATTGGTAGCGATAACGGTAAGACGACACTAAAAAATATTCGATATTCTGAAGCTCCATCAATGTATGCTGATTCAATGATTGGTACCGGGATTGATGTAGCAAAATAAGTACGTATTAATAGAATAAAAAATCCATTTGTTAGCAAGCCTGGTACAATTAAAGCCATTAACGTATTCTTCATATTGAAGATCTCGGTGTATACCAAATACGTTGGAACAAGCCCCCCATTAAATAGCAATGTAAAAAATACTATAAAGGAAAGGAAATACTTAAATGGCAACACACTGCGACTTAATGGATAAGCTAGTAAAGCAGAAATCGTTAATCCGACTGTAGTACCAACCACAGTAATCAGTACCGTTATCCCATATGCTTTAAATAATGAGCTGGATTGACTCCATAAATACTCATACGCTGCTAAGCTAAACTCCTGTGGAAAAAAGGAATATCCATTTCGAACGATCGATTGCTCACTTGTAACGGATGAGATAAATAGCAGCGCAAAAGGTAATAAGCAAGCTAGAGCCAATATTGTCATAACGATGTTTAGTGAAACCTGATTCATTTCATTGCTTCTCATTGACATCCCTCCTAGAATAGAGCTCGATCTCTATCTTTCCGCGCTACAATATAGTTGGACAATAATACTAATATAAAGCCGACTAGTGACTGATATAAACCTGCTGCCGAGGACATTCCAATATCTCCAAGCTGCATTAATCCTCGATATACATACGTATCGATAACATCTGTTGTAGATTTCAATGCTCCAGAGTTTAATGGAACCTGATAGAATAATCCAAAATCAGAATAGAAGATACGTCCAATAGCTAAAAGTGTCATAATGATGATGGTCGGCATAATCAGTGGAACTGTAATACTTTTGATTTGCTGCCACTTACTTGCTCCATCGATGGTTGCCGCTTCATAGTATTCCGTATCAATACCGACGATTGAAGCTAAGAAGATAATGCACAGATATCCAATCCCTTTCCAAACATTTATAATCGTTAAGATGTAGGGCCAATACTTCGCTTCTGAATACCATGGAATTGTATCCAATCCAAGTAACGGTAATATTGTTTTGTTCATAAAGCCATTTTCTACATGAAGTACCGCTACGACAAGATAACTAACGATAACCATTGAAATTAAATAAGGTAGTAACACAATACTTTGGTAAAAGCGTTTGGCAAGCGCATTGCGTACTTCATTTAATAGAATCGCAAGTCCAATTGCAAGAACCGTGTTCAAAATAATGAAAAAGCCGTTATACAGGATCGTGTTTCGCGTAATAACGTAGGCATCACTCGTTTTGAACAGATACTCGAAATTCTTAAATCCAATCCAATCGCTTCCGAAAATACCTTTAGCATAGTTGATTTCCTTGAATGCTATGACGATTCCAGCCATCGGCAAATAGTTGTTGATGATGAGATAGATAAGTCCAGGAATCATCATAATAAACAAGGCACGATATCTAACTACCTGCTTCCATGTGTTCTTCCACTTAGATTGCTGCATAGGCACTCCTCTTTCTTATTTGATACTCTTATTATAAATAAAAGCGGTTACATGCATTTACCAGTGAAACGACTTATTGTTTTCAGATTTCCGACCTATCTTAAGTAAACAGAAAAACAAAAGATGGTAGAATGAAATACTTCCATCTACCACCTTTTTCATTGCCTTTATTTCCTTTATCCATGATTGACTTGATAAGATCTATTCTTAGATAGCTTACGGTAATCAATAGGATTTAAGTGTGTTGCCTTCTTAAATATTGTAGAAAAATATGAGATGTTGGAATAGCCAACTGTGACAGCAATTTCTCCAACTGTACTATTTGTTTCCGACAATAGCTTCTTGGCATAATTGATTCTGCATTGCTGCATGTAATCAGAAATCGACATACCTGTTTCTTTTTTGAATATTCTAGTTAAATAATCTGGATTAAGAAAAACATGCTTAGCGATATCCTCTCGAGTTAATTCCTGAATTCCGATATGCTCTTTTATATATTGAGCTGCTTTATCGACAACAGTCATATTTTTCTTCAGACAATGTACTCGATTCATAGCAATTGCTACAATGTACAGAGCCCATTCCTGAAGCTTATCAATTGTTGTAATGATTTCCGTATATTCGCTCGTAAGTCCCTTTTGGTCAAATACTTGACTAACCTCCAAGCCCTCTTGATATAGAAAATTGTAGATCATTTGCAGAAAATCCTGATAAAAAAGCTCTGCGTATTTAAGGTTTACATGACATTTAATTTGCTTAATTGCGGTGAAATAGCCCTGGATTTGTTTCTGCAGCTCTGGCTCATCCTGTGTCTTCATTAGCTTGAGCCATTCAGCCCATGGCACCTTAGGAATCTCAACAGATTGCTCGACCCAATCCTCTAATTTAAACGTTTTATTCATATGAACAAAGTTATTTTTATCAAATCTAAATAAACGCTGCACAACTGAGAAAAGACCATCAATTTCCGCTTCAGGTCCAATATAATAGCATATATCGCAATATAGTCTTTCTTTACAGAACTCGATAAACTCATCACTGCTCTTAACGAGCTGCTCATAATTGAGTTGACTATGCTCATCTAGCTTTAGTAATAATACTAATCCATTAAAATCTTCAAGTGGTACAGCAATAACCTCGTTAGCGAAGTTACTAAGACCCTCCACCGATACATTACGAATCGCATACTTCATAATTTGCTCATCACGCAAATCCATTACTTTATGCCAGCGTTTGACCTTTAATAAGGTAGGCACATACCTTGTACCAGCTGCATAATCCAAGCCAAAACGCTTTTGCTGCTCACGAATAATTTCTAGCGTCGACGGAAAGGACTGCTTTAATAGCCCTTGCCAAAACTTTTCGGCAATAACAGGCTGCTGTGACTCCCATAGCGTACGATAGTGAGCATACATTCTTTCATAGGTTTGCTTTGATTTTTCTTCTTCATATTTTGCGATCGCTGAAGAGATTACATCTTCTAGCTCTCTATAGTCTACAGGCTTTAATAAATAGTTAAAGCTGCCAAGCTGAAGCGCACGTTGGACATAGGAAAAGTCAGCGTGACAGGTTAAAAATATTGTTAGCACATCTGGATAATGAGTACGAACCCATTCCTGCATATCCATACCAGTTTGGTGCGGCATTTCGATATCGCAAATTAGAATGGAAATAGGATACTTTTGCAGAGCTTCCTGCCCCTGCTTTACGCTATAGGCTAAATGCACATGCTCATTTTGGATACCTAAGCGTTCCCACTGCACCCCTGCAGCTAACCCTCTCACTGCATGTATTTCATCATCAATAATTAGAACATGACTCATTAGAAGCCCTCCTATTTTAAGACGATTTCGAATTTAACGACTGCTCCGTAATGACCTGTTGGTTCATTGTAAAAGGTAACGGTAGCTTGATCGTCGTACAGCAGCTTTAATCTTCTTCTTACATTCCAAATGCCTATTTTTTCACCACTGCCATCATGCTCGCTATTTACAGTCTTGTTCAAGACTTGTAAAATTTCCTCTGGAAATCCAGGACCTGTATCGCGAATATAGATATAAAGCACACGTCGATCCTGCTCATCAACAACAGAAGCTTGAACATCAATCGTGATAGGCTGATCAATGCTAACGACATACTTAATCGTATTTTCAACCATCATTTGTACGATTAGAGGCGGCACTTCAATATCAAGTGATTGCTGATCAGCCTCAACTTGATAAAACAAGCTTTCTGGGAAGCGCAGCTGTTGAATACGCAAGTAATTGGAGGTATGTGAAAGCTCATCACGTAATGATACAAAATATGAATTACTCTTAAACATGAATCTAAAGTAAGTGACAAGACAACGTGTCATCTCTTGCACTAACGCAAAATCCTTGACCGTTGCTAAATTGTAAATAATATTTAATGAGTTCATAAAAAAGTGAGGATTAATCTGCAGCTGTAAATGCTTGAGCTCTGCACGTTGGTGCTTTAACTTTTCTTCGTATACATCTATTTTTAACGTATGAATTTCTGTAATCATTTGGTTGAAGGTTTCATTTAACACTTCAAATTCCATAGAGGACTTTTTCTGCTCCATACGAATATTCCAATTACCGTCACGCAGCTTGCGCATTGCGTTCACAATATTCTTTATCGGTGTAATAACGACTTTTTCTACGAAATAATAAAGAAGCAATAATATAACAATAACGCTCAATAAAATAATTGTTGTGATTCTTTGCAGAAGGGGAAGCTGCTGCAATATCGTTTTATCTGATATAAGCACAATATGGTTATATCCCCCTAATTGAGAGGGTTCACCAATTATGAGCCATTTTTTATTTCCTGTGAACGTGTAATTGTTATTATCAAATTGATATTGAATATTTTCATTACTTATTTTAGATGTGCTCGTAATCGGATGATGGTTAGAATCAGTAAGCAGCGAGATGCCATCCTCCCCTAAATCAATTAAGTTAAGCGGAAGCAACAAACGGCTACTTTCAACCCATGCACCTACATAGGTTTCACCTGTACGAACAATGTGGTAGATATAATATTGATTTTCACCCTTCCAAACTTGCCAGCTTCCATAATCGAAATTATCTCCAACGCTTTCCACCATATTAGCAATCTCAATTCGTATTTCATTGCGATCATTAAAATCAGAGCCGAAGCCTTCCGTTAATATTAGCTCTTTATTACGTAACGAATAGATAAATAACGTATCAATGGAAGTATGTCTAGTTATTTCCTTAAGCATTTTACTTTTCAAACGAACCTTAGCTAACGAATACTGTCCTTCATCTCGAGTTCTTGGTGCATCAAAGATAATAATATCGGATTCAATTTCTGAAACATCGAATAAAAATTTATCCACTTCCTGCAGCTTTAGGTCTGATTGATTCATGTAGAGACTAAGCATATTTTTCGTTGATTGCGCAACCTGCTCACGTATAATATTAGCGGAAGAAACCGTATTGACAATAAGCATAATCGTGAGCGGAATAACAAGAAGGAGAAGCATCGCGAGTAACTTATGACGAATGGATTTCATGTTAGCTTTAAGTCTCTTCATCGGACACTTCTCCTTTATATATTTTTTATAGTTAACCTATCTTAACTGGCCGATATGTTCTCACGCGATCATCGTCTATTACTCCACTAAAGTTTAAACCGAACGCAAAGTCATAAGCGTTGCCTGACTCATCAACATGTACCTCCATGTCGTGCGGAACATCTTCTAATTGTGTCTCGACCGTCGCCATATTAGCAGGAAGCTGCATCGGCAGCAAACCACTTGGCTCCACCTTTCCACTTAATACCTCCATTAGTGCCTGATCCTGAACACCAAAGTTAACGATGATGACATCAACTTCATGCTCGAATTCGGCAACCACGGTCGGTTTACTTAATAACAACGAAACAATGACTGGCTTACCGTTCATTTTCTTCTTTGTATCTAATACAAGATCAAGGTCTGCTTCATTATGAGTTTTCACCGATTTCCCTTTGTAAGAACGATTATATACATCCTTCTCACGAGAATCACCTGCGATACTTGTCTCTCTAGCAAGCTCGGCTGTATATTCACGATACTGTAATGAAATTGGAACGTATCCCGTACCGCCCGCCTGCTTATCCTCTGAGCTATAACCTGATCCACCATTAGCACCATGAATTGCTACTAATGCAACATCGGCTTCTTCAGCGCTGTCAACGATTGTAAAGTACTTTCCAGCGATCGTAAGTGATAGCGGATAATCGTGGCTGCTTGGAGTTGGGAAGCCAAACCAGTTAACGCCTGGTGCGATATATCTTTTTGGAATATATACCTTCGTCGCTGGCTGAAGCGGCAGGAGGTTATTTTTGTTTTTTAACATGACGATCGAGGCAAGCTGTGCCTGATAACCCGCTTCAACAAAGTCAGGATGACCAACAATGCTGCGACTAACTGCGGGATCTAAATATGGGTTTTCAAACAGTCCTGTTCTAAACATATTTAACAATAGACGATAAGCGGATAGCTCAAAGCGTCTACGTATAGCTTCTTCGCCTAGCTCAGCAACACCAATACGATATGCCTCCAGTATCGGAGCTGCTTCGTTATTGCCACCAAATTGATCAACACCAGCCATAATTAGCTTATAGTGACGTTCGGCAACGGTGTAGCCTTCTTCTACTCCCCAGCTTCTTCCACCAGGAAACAATGCAGCTATATTTTCAGGCTCATCTGCCGTAATTCCCCAATCCGTGCAGACAACACCATCATATTGATATTTCTCTCTCAATAAATCAGTAATCAAATACTTGTTGTAGGAATTCCCTACATTCTCGCCATTAACCGTATCTTGATTATAGGAGATCGTATAATACGGCATCACCGCACTTGCAGACTTCGTCTTCCCTTTCAGCTTAAACGCACCGTCGATAAAAGGCTGCATATGCTGCTGCATATTATCGCCTGGGTAAACGGCATACTTGCCATAGCCGAAGTGGGCATCACGACCACCTTCACCTGATCCACCACCAGGCCAATGCTTAACCATTGCATTGACACTATCATAACCCCAGCCATCCGCAATTTCCTGATCAGCAGCTGAGTTTTGGAAGCCGTCAATATAAGCTTCTGCTAAATCTGTTGTCAGCTTTACATCCTCGCCAAAGGTACCATTAAATCTCATCCAACGTGGATCGGTTGCGATATCGATCTGTGGAGAAAGCGCTGTCGCAATTCCTAAAGCGCGGTATTCTTTGGCTGCGATTTGACCAAATTTGCGAACTAACTCAGGGTTAAAGGTAGCTGCTAATCCAAGCGGCTCTGGCCACATCGAGATGTCACTACCATTAGCAATATTAAATTCAGCACTCGCATCAATACCATGTCGTGGGTCTGAGCTATTGTTTGCTGGAATTCCCCATGGCTGTGCCTCTGTCAACGCTTGAATACGATTATTCCACTTAGCAGCCACCTCTGGCGATTGGACAACTGTAAGCAAGACATGTCGAACATAATCCTCTATTAAAAATTTCTTCTGCTGATCCGTTAATGCATCTGGGGCTTCACCGCTTTCATCATAGCTCCTGCCATCATATGTACCACTAAACATCCCGTTTTGTGCTGGTACAGCCTGATGTGCACTATATAACATTAATCCCGCAATTTGTTCAATGGTTAGCTTTGAAGCAAGATCCTTTGCCCGCTCTTCCGGTGACAAACGCCAGTCCTCATAGGGCTCTAGCTTACCATTCTTACTCAAATCCTTAAATAACAAGCCATCCTTTTCAATAATGGTTACACCAGATGACTTACTATAACCAAGCGTAGGACCATTCTCTTGCTGAACAAGCTGAATATCTCCCTCAATCTCCATAGAATGTCTAGATTCCATGTTCCTTCCTCCCTTTTGATAGAATGATAGGACTAGTCATGCTAATCGTAGTCGATATACGGATAGTAATCTATTCAGCAAACCGACCATTATTTCTAATTTAATGACTTCTTATCAAAACGGGTGAAGTATGGTATGCCAACCACTACATATTACAATGGAATTCATTCCGAAACTGGCAATTGTATTCTACTAGGAGATTGCGAACCAAGATAAATACTCTGCTTAGCGATCCTAGCTTCTGCTTGCTGTGCCCAAGGACCGTCTGTATTCAGATGCAAGTGATAGGCAGGAAAGCTTGAGGATTGAACATCAAGCCGCAAAGAATGCCCTTTCTTTATTGTCCATGCGATAGGCCAAAGCTCAATGACTAATTCTACAATCTCACCAGGAGTGTAGTTGAACTTCTTCTCCGTATCATTACGGTATACGATACTAGATATTCCGTCTCGTATATTATAGCTTTCACCATTTTCATTGATATCCATTACAGTAACAACGAAGGAGGTATCTTCAGCATCAGTGCTCACATACAAATGGATCTTTATATTTCCCATAATCTTCAAGTCCTTCTCTAAGCTATCGCTTATAAAGCTACAAACATCTTCACGATAATTAGGCTCCGGCTGCTTCATACTCCCTGCTGGAATTGCGTCCTCCGCTCCAGATAAGTATCGCAGCAGCCCCGCCCCACCTTTGGAAGGAATGGAATAATTTGGATTATATATATACAATACTTCCTCTTGTCTAATATTGTCAATTACTGTCGATAGTTTTCTGCCGTTTGTTAAATAGAACTCCTTATGCGTTGATTGATTAGAGGCAATTAAGCGAGACTTTTTGAGCCATATGCTCTCCCCTATCGTGTATAGCAGCAGCTCTTCTTTTGTTTTCTGTGACAGCTGTTGGCTCGGTTGAAGATATTGATCAAGCCAATCTAATGCGTCCTTAAATAGGTTGCGAGAGCTCCCAGGATAATCAAGATCTCCTACGGCTGTAAGTCCATGCCCCCATGGCCCAATAATAAATTTGCTTTGCGCTCGAGTCTCCGGCTGAAGCTTATAAAAATCTCTTACCATGCCATCAAGATGCTGATCAAACCAGCCATCAATGAATAGCAATGGAAGCTTGATCTTACTAGGAATTTCTTGTAGCTGTTTCCAAAAGCCTTGACTCCAATATGGATCAAGCTTACTTACATTGGTGATCCACTCACGATACCATGGCAACTGTTGTCCGAATAACTCAATATCCATGTTTAGATGTGGCTTAACGGTTATCGCTTGCTGAAACAGCTCACTACTGCTCCTCGTGGTTGCTATGCCAGAATTATCAATTGCCCACCCCGTATTATCAATTGCCCACCCCGTATACACATCATGACGGAACATGCCGTTCATATAATTTTGCCGATAACGTTCCGTTGTAAAGCCAGAAAGCACCATCGTTTTCACTTGCTGCGGCACAGCATCAGCCATTGCCCATTGTGCTGCAGTTAAATAGGAATGACCATAGGTTCCGATATTGCCATTACACCATGGCTGCTGGATAATCCAATCGATCGTATCCAATCCATCCTGTCGCTCGTTCACAAATGGAATCCAACTGCCCTCTGACTGTCCGGTGCCTCGACATTGCTGCACTACAACCGCATAGCCATACTGAGCAAATAAATGTGCATATACGTCAAGAAAATCATTCATATGTGGGTACGGATTACGAATCAGTATAACAGGAAACGCATCGCTTGGGGTGGGAATATACAGCTTAGTTTGCAGCTTCACCCCATCGCTCATCGACACCATTTGCTCTGAGATCATTGAAAGCCCATGTGTTTTACTACGCAATCCTCTTTCTAAATAAGCCGTGATCTGTTTTTTATCCAACTTCATAGCAACCCATTCATCCTCTCATTCTAGTCTTCATAAGCCTGTACGTATCGACTAGGGAGTCTTTTGTGCAAATAGGACTGTATAAATAAGCTTGCTTCACAATAAGCATTGAGATCTATACCCGTTTCAATTCCTTGAGAATGACAAAGATCTACTAAATCCTCCGTTGCGATATTGCCTGCAGCACCATATGCGTATGGGCAGCCACCTAGGCCACCCGCCGAGCTATCAAATGTAGTTAAACCTAGCTGCATCGCTGCCATGACATTAGCAAGCCCTCTACCGTACGTATCATGAAAATGTAGAGCAAGCTGATCGGCCGTATAGCGTTGAAGCAAATCGCTCATCAACTGATGAACCTGAATTGGTGTTGCAATACCAATTGTATCTCCTAGAGAAATCTCCTGTGCACCATACTCAAGCAATTGATCAATGATCCTGCAAACCTGCTGCTGCTCTATCCTACCTTCATAAGGACATCCGAATACTGTAGAGACATAAGCTCGAACTGTCTTTCTAGATGCTAATGCATGCTCAATCACTTCCTTAAGCAGCGGCATCGTAGCAGCAATACTTTTATTAATATTTTTAAGATTGTGCGTCTCGCTCGCTGACATAAATACCGAGATCTCATCGATGTCAACCTGCAATGCTCGCTCAAGCCCCTTCATATTAGGAACAAGCGCTGCTGTTGTTACGCCAGCTCTCCTCGTATATTGCTGAGCCAGCACTGCATGATCAGCAAGTGCCGGAATCCACTTCGGACTTACAAAGGATGTAAGCTCGATATAGGTAGCACCCGCATCCATTAACTTATTAATCCACTCTAGCTTAACATGTGTTGGAATCACGACCGATTCATTTTGCAGGCCATCTCTAGGTCCGACCTCCTTAATATTTATCTGCTTTGGAATATTCAGCTTCTTCACCTCCTCGTTGATATCTCTTCACCGTCTGAGATAACTCAAGCTTGTCAATTTGCTCCTCTGAATATCCTAATCGCTGTAATATTTCACTAGTGTTCTCTCCCAATAGAGGAGGCCCACTCTTAACCTTGACCTCACGCTCAGAAAACGAAATCGGTGTACGTAATACAGGCAGACTCTTGAATATCTCGTGCTCTACCTCTGTAATAAGTCCGTGATCGGCAACAAGCTTACTTTCTAGTAATTGCTTCACATCCCAGATCGGACCATGCAATACACCTTGTTTAAGGAAAATTTCTTCCCATTGCTCAGTCGTTTTCTGTTGAAGCCGTTCATTTAACAATTTCGTTAAGCTTTCACGATTCTGTAAGCGAAGCGAGTTGTTACAATAATGCTCGTGATGAATCAGCTCATCATAATTAATTGCCTCACAAAAACCTTTCCACGCAGCTTCCGATTGAGCGCCTGCCATAATCCAGCCATTCGCTGTTGGGAAGGCTTGATATGGAACGACCTCAGCATGCTGATTGCCTAATGGTTTTGGAGATTGTCCAGTTGCAATAAACTGGCCAAATCTAGTGGAAAGATTAAATACCATTGAATCTATTAAATTAAGCTTCACATGCTGACCATTTCCAGATCGCTCTCGATCAACTAACGCTGCACAGATCGCACCGAATGCAAGGTATGCTGTCGATACATCGGCAACTGGAATACCAACTAGCATAGGCTGCTGCCCATCTCCTGTCTGTCCGGTTAAACTCATCGCTGCACCCATTCCTTGAATGATCGGATCCATTCCCGGTCGGTTCATATACCCTTCTGTTTCTCCAAAAGCAGAGATCGAGCAATAAATAACCTTTTTATTCTCTTTTGCCACCGTTTCATAACCGATACCTAGACGATCACAGGTGCCCGGGCGATAATTCTCTACGATAATATCAGCCTCTCGGCATAGCTCTCGTGCGATCTTTAAGCCTTCCTCACTTTTTAGATTTAGCGCAATCGATTTTTTTCCATGATTGTAGGCAGCAAAAAGGTAGCTTTCTCCATCCTTAAAATGATTACCGGAGTTTCGAACCTGATCTCCTGTAATCGGCTCGATCTTAATCACTTCAGCTCCTAAATCAGAAAGCATGTTGGTGCAATAGGGTGCTACTAGCCAATGAGCAATTTCTACAACTTTATATCCTGTTAATGGTCCCATATGTCCATCACCTTCACTTCGTTGATCTATAACTATTCCATAATACAGAATGACATTCCATAAATCAACCACACCATTCTACTATGTGGAACGTTTTTGTTGAATATTATTGAGGCTTACGCTAAACTTAGGTTAACATTAGTCCGTATACATAGATAGGAGCTGTTAATATGGCGAATAATTCGAATATGATCATAAAATCAATCGCTGTGCTGCGCGCATTTACAGATGTACAACAGGAATGGGGAGTAAACGAACTAGCTAGACATATGAGTATGCCTGTCAGCTCCCTACATCGTATTCTTAAATCACTAAGAGATGAAGGATTTTTAGACATTCTGCCTCAATCTAATAAATACTCATTTGGACCTGAATTGATTCGAATGTCTGCCATTGTCCGGTCAAAGTCAAATCTAAATATGGTTGCAAAACCTATCATTCAGCACTTATCTCAGCAGCTGGATGAAACGATCTATCTTGCATTATACTATCCAGCATACTTTAGACTTGCTTTTATAGATATCGTGCAAAGCTCACGAAAATTGCAATATATGCTTGAGCTAGGTGTTCACTACCCAATTCATATTGCAGCCAGTGGAAAGGCGATCCTATCTCAGCTTCCTGCGGCAACGATTGAACAAGTAATTGCACAGGAAAACTTGTCAGCTGACGATGCAGACCAGCTAATCCAGCTGCTTCACCAATTTAATCAACAAGGCTATGCTGAGAGCATTAGCGAGCGACAATCTGACTCTTACGGCATTAGTGCTCCCTTCTTTGACGCATCAGGTGCTGTCGTTGGAAGTATTACCTGTGCCATTCCAGTGCCTTTCTTCGACGATGCAAGAAAGCCTGGCATCGTCGAAGCCGTTAAATCTGCAGCACTGTCATTGTCTAGACAACTAGGCTATATCGGACGCTAACTAATTTGCCCGAGTCAATCGAATCGCCATATACTGCTTGGCTGGTAGATCCACTCTAAATGAGCCTTCTACCGTCTCAGGTAATCTCGTAATCGTCATATCCCAAGTGTCAATAACATCCACATGATAGGATATGCCTGGTGTCATATTAAACAATCGATAGCTCGGGCGATTAAAGCCATAATAATACAAATAATAGTGATCGAGAATCGCCGCTGAGGCAACATCCCAATCCGCATTATACGGGGTTAAGCCTTCCTCAGGTCCTTCTTCCATAATCCTTCTTAGGAAGCCGATTCTAGCAGGACTGTCGCCTACAAGCTTGCCTCCCTTAGACCACCAAAGCACCTCTTCATCGTTAAGATAGGTTTCACCATGACCGACATAGCCGCCACGTACAGCGCCTTCCCAGAAGCGTCTAACCATTTCTTCACCAGTAATGTTACCCCAGCCCATATCAATATTGCCTTCATAGGCACATTCATCAATTACAATTGGCTTGTTCCATTGCTTACGCCATTCATCGGTATTTTCAGCTGTACGATAAACATCGACTCGTTGGACGCTGCAATGGGTAACCCAATCTCTCGTATAATCATAGAAACCAAAGCAGTTATGAATTGAAATGAGATGTCCGTAAGGATCCTCGCTCGTAACAATCGAGGCGAATCTCTCCCAATCCTCTTCCTCCTTCGCCCACATCAGATCGTATTCATTAGCAAGGGACCACCAAATATTACGGTATGCGGCAAGTCTTGCTACGACATAACGCAAATAGCGGTTATCGGTTTCCTTGCTCATTTCAGAGAAGCCCCAGCGGTCGTAGGAATGGAATAGAATAAGATCTGCTTCAATGCCCAGATTACGCAGCGCTAAAATTTGCCGATCGAGCATCTGAAAAAAGGCTACATTAAACTTAGTGAAATCAAAGCCATCCTGTGGATTTCCTTCGTATGGATATAGCTCAGGCTCATTATGATTATACTGATATGACTTAGGGAAAACGCACATACGAATTTTATTAAATGGCGAATGCTTCAAGCTTTCTAGCGTTTCCTCCTGTAATGCCTTAGGCTGATGATTCCACACATAGCACGTTGTTCCAACAGGAATATGGCGCTTGCCGCTTTCATAGGCGAAATGAAACGTATTAGCGACTCTTACGGGACCGTCATTACCCATCGATGCTGCAGTAACCTGAAACGCTCCAATCAACTCATTCATCGATCTCGCATTACTCCAAACTTTAAACCTCCATTCTCCTGCTGATCCAGGCATGAAGCGGATTCGATATATGCCGTTACCATCGTAAAAGCCTGCTACCTCAATACTTTGTCCATCTTGGGTAAACGTAGCCTTAAGAGCGACCTCTAGAAATGGATTACCATGATCTGGCCCTTTAATTTCTATCTCAAATATGTCCCATTGCTCAGCATGTGAAGGATAAGAGATCGGGACAGAGGCTGGTTCAACCTCTGCCGGTTCATAATCGTTTCGTGGTGTATATGGAAGATCTGGTTCAAGCTGAACATCAACCTTGATAATCTCTTTAATTAATTCATCGTATTTCCCTGCGATAAAGCTGCTTCCATATTTACTATCTCTAAGCTCCAGCAATGATGATCGCTTCAAAAATGGTAGATAAGGAAAATCCTTTAGCTCTGGCACATGTCGATATAAAACATCTCTTGTTGGTCGGTAAGCAATAATTTCACCAAGCTTCGTTTGCTCAATATAGTTCACTTCAATTCCTCCACTTCAATAAGTAAGATAATTGCTAGAAGATTCATACTATTATAAAGAAAGGAATGTTAGTGCTCTACCATTTATCCGACTAATACTTTCAATTTTCTGTGGTTATTATTGTTCTCAATCTCTTAGCATATCAGTAAGCATCCATGAGGATATGCTGTGATAGCTGTAATTCAGGCTCTGTAGCTGCTCTAACCTGCTCAATCGAATACCCTTTTGCTACTTCGATTAACGTTAAGCCCTGCTGCGAAATATCGATAACCGCCATATCGGTAATCACGCGATGAACAACACCTTTTCCGGTTAAAGGCAGCTTGCATGACTTTAATATTTTCGGCTCGCCTGTCTTGCTCATATGCTCCATGATGACGATCACTCGTTTAGCACCATGAACAAGATCCATTGCTCCGCCCATACCTTTAATCATTTTATTAGGTATCATCCAATTCGCTAGATCACCTTGCTCTGATACCTCCATTCCGCCTAATATTGCTAAGTCGATATGTCCACCTCGGATCATCGCAAAGGAGTCCGCACTGCTAAAATAGGATGCTCCTGCAACTGCGGTAATCGTCTCTTTGCCTGCATTGATTAAATCCGCATCAACCTCGTCAGCTTGGGGATAAGGTCCAATACCTAATAGACCATTTTCTGATTGCAGCATTACTCCACTGCTTGTCATATAGTTAGCCACTAATGTCGGAATGCCAATTCCTAGATTAACGCAATAGCCATCCTTTATTTCTTGCGCTGCCCTACTGGCAATTCGCTCTCGTACATTCATCTCATGCTAACTCCTTCCGTATTTCTGTAATCTCGTAATATCCGCCTGAACATACCGTAATATCTGCTCAGCTAGATAAAACAGTCATCCGTTCAATTCGTTTCTGCTGCTGCCCTACAATAAGCCGGTCAACATAGATGCTTGGTGTATGTACATGTTCCGCTTCAATCTCACCAAGCTCAACTAACTGCTCACATTCGACAATCGTAATTTTACCAGCTGTCGCCATAATCGGATTGAAATTGCGAGCCGTTTTATTATATTGGAGGTTACCATACCGATCAGCCTTGTACGCTCGAATAAGTGAAAAATCAGCAGTAAGCGCTTCCTCAAGTACATACTCTTTATGATTAAAGCTGCGCGTTTCCTTGCCTTCAGCAATAAGCGTTCCTACTCCAGCAGGCGTATAAAATGCTGGAATACCTGCACCACCTGCACGTATTCTCTCCGCTAATGTTCCTTGCGGCAGCAGCTCCACTTCGAGCTCTCCGGCAAGCACTTGACGCTCAAATTCTTTATTCTCACCAACATAGGAGGCGATTATTTTTTTGATTTGTCTTTTATGGAGCAGTAAGCCTAATCCCCAATCATCGACCCCACAGTTATTCGAAATAATTGTTAAGTCCTTTACTCCCTTTTCTACAAGACCTAATATTAAATTTTCTGGAATACCGACTAAACCAAAACCGCCAACCATAATGGTCGCTCCGTCCTGAATATCCTCTAGCACTTCCAGATAGCTGCTAAACAACTTATTCATCGCTACACTCCTCTCCTAACTACACAGCTTCAATAATGGTCGCAACTCCTTGACCTCCACCGATACATAGCGCAGCTAGACCATGCTTGTTCTCTCTTCTTCTCAATTCATGGACTAGGCTAACTAATATTCTTGCTCCACTCGCACCAATTGGATGACCTAATGCGATTGCCCCACCATTTACGTTAATGTTCTGCTTTGGAAATGTGAAATGTGACTCTACTGCGATAGCCTGTGCAGCGAAGGCTTCGTTGAGCTCTACTAAATCGATGTCTCCCTCCTGCAAGCCGGCACGTTGCAATGCGTCTTTAATAGCAGGAACAGGACCTAAGCCCATTAACGAAGGCTCAACGCCCGCACTAGCATTCCCCCTAATAATTGCTAGCGGTTTAATCCCTCGCGAAGCAGCCTCCTCTAAGCTCATCAATACAAGTGCTGCTGCGCCATCATTGATTCCTGATGAATTACCTGCGGTAACGCTTCCATTTTCTAAAAATGCGGGTTTGAGCCTTGCAAGCTTTTCCAGTGAGCTATCATCGCGAATATGCTCATCCTTACAATAGCTCACTTCATTTTTCTTTCCTTTGTTGAGCACTAGCTCTATCATTTCATCGTCAAATCGTCCATTAGCAGCTAATGCTTTTCTACTACTCTCGTAAGCGTAGCTATCCATTGCCTCTCGTGAAATACCAAATTTTCTCGCTATGTTTTCTGCGGTGATGCCCATATGTACATGTTCAATTGAACACCATAGGCCGTCGTGAGCCATGCTATCAATCAGCTTCATATCGCCCATTTTACTGCCTAATCGTCCATCCCTTAATACATGAGGGGCATTACTCATGCTTTCCATGCCACCAGCAACGACGATTTTATGCTCACCAAGCATTATCGATTGACAAGCTAGATGAACAGCCTTCAGTCCTGAGCCACACACTTGGTTGATTGTCATTGCAGTTGTAGTTACTGGTAATCCTGCTTGAAGGGCAGCCTGTCGTGCAGGATTTTGCCCACTGCCAGCCTGAAGCACATTTCCCATCACGACATCCTCAACATCGGCTGATGTAATATGTGCCCTTTCTATTGCTGCGCTAATCGCGCTAGCTCCAAGCTCAACTGCCGTAAACTGCTTTAAACTTCCAAGAAAGCTGCCTATCCCTGTTCGAACCGCACTCACAATTGCAACCTGTTGCATCCTACAATAACCTCCTATAATTGAAGATTTATTGATCTATTTCATTAACTACTCCTACCCTAGTTGTATTCCACTATACGGAATACTATTCCATTTATTTGTTTGAGTATAGATTAACACCTACTTCAACAATATTCAATACAAAAAACAACCTATCTAACATATAGATCGTAAAACTTAAAATATCGGTCTGTTAAGAGATATTACGCTCGACGATGCTATGTTAGAGTAACAGTACAAGCGATTTATGAGCACTAACGACAGCGAGAGAAGAAGGGGTGCTATCTTATTTAGAGGAGGAGTATTATGAGTTTGCCTAGAAGCAGTGCAATCACGCAAGGGGTAAATCCATCGGCAATAGATGCCTTTCTGCAAATGGTCAAGTTGTATGACATGGATCTTCATAGCTTTATGCTTGTTAAGAATGGACATGTCGTCACTGAGGTTTTCTGGGACCCCTATAAGCCAGAAATTCCGCATCTACTGAACTCTGTAAGTAAGAGCTTTACTTCTACTGCAATTGGTATAGCTGTTCATGAAAACAAGCTATCATTAGATGACAGCGTCATTTCCTTCTTTCCGCAATATCTAACAGAGCAGATCCGAGACAATATGGGGGCAATGAAGGTTAAGCATCTGCTGTCGATGTCAACCGGCCACGAAACTGATACGACTGGTGCTTTAAGTCAGTCCGAGGACTGGGTGCAAACCTTTCTTAATATCCCGATTACGAAGGAGCCTGGAACTCACTTTTTATATAATACTGGGGCAACGTATATGCTATCTGCCATTCTGCACGCCGCAACCGGTGAGCATCTGCTCGACTACTTGAAGCCTCGATTGTTCAATCCGCTTGGATTTAGTGATGTTACGACAGAGACCTGCCCGAAGGGGATCCATGCTGGCGGCTTCGGCATGAGTGTTACAACAGAGGATATCGCTAAGTTTGGACTATTATATTTGCAGGAAGGAATGTGGAACGGACAGCAAGTTGTACCTAGCTGGTATATCCATGAGGCAACCTCAAAGCAAATTGATAATCACCATGCTACCGATCCAGATTGGGCACAGGGCTATGGCTATCAATTTTGGAGAAGTCGCAACAATAGCTATCGAGCCGATGGAATGTTTGCTCAGTTTAGCATCATCATACCTGATCACAATGCGGTAGTCGTGACAACTGCGGGCGTTATTGAGCAGCAGGATTTATTAAACATCATCTGGAATGAGCTGCTTCCTGGCTTAAGCGCGGATTCCTCTACGCTTGATCCTAGTGCAGAGGATACGCTATCTCAAACCATTAATAGCTGCCGCTACAGTGTTCCATATAAGCCAAATGTGTCATCAGAGCTAATTGATCGAGTGAATCAGTATGTCTATCGCTTTGTCCCTAATCCTGTAGATGTGAATGAAATTAGCTTCCAGTTCGGTGAAGAAACAACAGAGGTGTCACTTACGATAAATGAACAGAGGCATCAGCTTCACATCAAACACGGAGCATGGACTTACAGCGATCTGACTTTAAACGGCGTAACCATTCCTGTTGCCTTAAGCTGCTCCTGGAGAAGCTACTCTAAGTTTGAAATTCATATTAAAATGCTGAGCAAGCCATATGCCGACACATGGGTTTGTCATTTTGCTGGACAGACTTTAATGATGTCTACAGAACGGAATGTATGGGTAATACCAGGAGCCCTTAGTAATCCGTATCTTCCTACCATTATGGGGTTTGCTAGTCTATAGAGCTAACGTATAACTAGACTATCTGCTTATTTGTCCTAACAAAAAAGCTTCACATGAGTAACGATCGTCACCACTCATGTGAAGCTTTTATTTCATCAACAACTATTCGCGATATGCCTGTCTACGCACCCATTGCGTAGCGATCCACTTTTCACCGTGAATAACAGGCTCTCCGCTATGCAGCGTCAGTTCATTGAGTGCTGCATCCTGGTAGAAGTATTCAAAATATACCGCATTCCCCTTTCGAGGAGCAATTGATAATCCTAGCTTTGGAAATGAGGTTTCTCCTCCTGCTTCAACATCATTCAAATACATAATTAATGTGCAAATACGATTGTTTTCACTTGAGGGGTGGGTAGGTCCAAAATAATCAAAATGCGCTGCAAATTGTTGACCTGGTTCATAGTGGAGAATTTGAAGGCCTTCATAAAAACGTACGGGAATTTGTAATAACTGAGAGATACGACGCTCAACAGCAGCGACAACAGGAAGATCCTCAACTAAAAAGGTGCCGCTACTTGTTCGATAATCGCTTACGGTCTTGGTGGCTAGCTTAGATCGCTCCAAGCGCCCCTCTGACAACGAAATGAGTGTGTCACACTCCTCTTCCTCAAGAAAATGGTGGATTTCAACTATGAGTGGGAGCTCATGTATTACGGTGGCTTGCATTGTTTTTCCCTCTAGCTCATAGTGACTTTGAATCGGTAGCATTGAGGATTCCGTTATCATCTATCCACTCTCCTATTAACCATTTAATAGAAACATTAATTTAATGGTAAAAACTTCATGAAGTACAGAGAATGGATTTTTTCACCATTTTTTTGCACTATACTACATTCAAAAAGTAATATCACCTTTATCAATCTAGGCGAATAGGATGTGGTAACTAATTCAATAAAGGGATGATTGAAGTTGACGATATTACATGAGACACAAATACTATATACCGTTCAGCCTGGCGACACCTTGTATGCCATTGCAAGGCGATTTGATAGCACGGTTGAACTCATTCAAGATGCGAATGCGATCTATCCACCAATTACCGACCCACATCTTATTTATCCTGGATGGCTGCTTATCGTACCTGCTCCTTCGTTAGAACCATTTCGCAGTATTTATATCGTACAGCCTGGAGATACATTATTTTCGATCGCTCGTAGATTTTCCGCACATGTTGACCTGCTAGCAGGCATCAATCAGCTGCAAGATGACAGCACAATATTAGTAAATCAGCCGCTGTGGGTACCTGCTTTTCAATTTGAAATTCACCCGGGCGATACATTGACCCAAATCGCAAATCAATTAGGCATTTCCGTACCTATGATCATTCAAGCCAATGATGGAAGACCAGGCTTCTCTAGAGATCTGCTTTATGCTGGCTTCCGATTAATCATTCCAGCACCATCCTCACGGAATATTACCGTTATTCGTCCACCTGTAGGAGAGGTTGTTTCAAGTGGATTTCGCGTAGAAGGCTTCGCTCGCGTATTTGAGGCAAATGTACTTATACAGCTAAGAGACCGTAATGGCAGAATCGTTTCTAAAGAACGCTTTACGACGGCGTCTGAAGGCGCACCTGCCTATGGCTATTTCTCCTTGGTGCTGCCTTTTGATCAGCGGCCTACAACAGAAGAAGGCGAGTTATGGGTTTATGCTCGCAGCGCCGAGGATGGCAGAATTATCGATTTAGTGAAAGTCAGAGTGTATTTCGCCTAAATTAGAAAAAGGCTTCTCACAGAGGTGGAATTAACTCACTGTGAGAGGCCTTTTCGTAGTATCGCAATATTATTTCTTCACGGTAAGTAGCTTTGCCTGTTCATAGGTGACGATTGCCATTGCAGCTTGCTGCAAACTGCTTTTAGAGGTATTTCTTATGTTAGTTGTTGGCTCTTGAGTATCTACGTTTTGGTCTGTTTTCCCCTTAAAGTCATCGCATTGGTCTTGAATAAATGTATTCTGATCTTCGGTTTGTTGCTTACTATGATCAGAGCTAGGACTATTGGCTATTTGCTGAAGCGTTCGCAAGACGACATTTTGCCAATCTAATTTGGATGGTGCCGCTTTCATTTTCCGTTCATCAATTTCTCTATTGCGAGTAATTTTTTCGATATTGCTAATTGCACCATCCGTATGCTGACGCAAAAATGCCATTTCCTCTAGAGTTAGCTTCGTCCCACTCTTGAATATATCAAGAAGCAGCTGCACTCTATGCTTATCCTCTACCGTTGACTGAGACTGCGATTGTAATCCCATTTGCGGTAACTCTACCTTTAATGCTGACTTCACTTCAAGCTGCTCCTGCTCTACATTGTCAAGAGCATGGGACACACTCTCATTCCTCGCATATTTCGTAAAGTAGGATAAGTATGGCGCATCAGGAACTGCTACAATATTCAATTGTTTCACCTCTCTCTATAAAAATAATTGCTCTTTGAACGGTGATTACATTATGAAAAGGAGCCTCTCATTATAGCAATAACCGAGAAGCTCCCTCATCATGATGTTAGCTGTTTCCTATTCGCTGAAACAATGTCTGGCGGTATTAACATCGCCAGCATTAACTGACTATACTTTGTCTGCTAAAGAATTTGGGAGAGAATTTCTTTAGTAAACATATCTATTTACATTTTATCAGGTGCATCTAAGCAAATGTGGAAGTTAAAGAAAACTTTAAACTTCTATTTTTGCAATCCTAAAGAACTGTTAGGATCGTAATTTTACACGCTTTAAAAAGAGATGCCCTAGCTCTAAAACTGAGCTAAGGCATCTCTCTCTTCGAATATGAACTAACAACTAATCTATAAGCTTAGAATATTGCAATAGTCTTTGAATAATAATAGCTACTTCCGCTCTTGAGATATTGGCCTTCGGTGCTAATTGCTCCTTCGTTCTTCCAGAAGTCACACCTGAAGCAATCGTATCGGCTACGCCTGCTACTGCCCAATTGGAGACGGTGTCCCCATCTGTAAAGCGGCTAAGACTTGCTTCCGCAGATTGCTCATCCTCAAGACCTTTTAAGCCTGTCAGCTTCATCGCTTTAGATATGATAAGCATCGCTTGTTCTCTTGTTATTTTATCATTTGGACGGAATGTGCCATCCTCATAGCCGTTAATCAAGCCGTACTGATAAGCTGCCTGCACCACTTCGGCATACCACGCATTGGCTGGTACATCTTTAAATCCAACCGCATCTCCGATCGCTGGTAAGCCTAAGCCTCTCACCAAAATTGCTGCAAACTCCGCTCTTGTAATGTCTTGATCTGGCTTAAAGCTTCCATCTCCTGCACCATTAATGATTAAGCGAGCAGCCATATTCTCTATCGCTTGCTTCGCCCAATGATTCTGAACATCGATAAACTCCACTTCATTGTAAATTAATAGATAGGTGCTATTCGTTAAGCTATTGATGATACCACGATAACCTGAACCTTCTCTAGCTACCTCAGTTGGCACATGTCGCATACTGCCATTCTCATCAATCACTACGCCTGTTGTAATTGGCTCTGAATTAGCGGTCTCAATTGAACGCTCCACATAGCCTGTGTATTGTGTTAATTCTACAATCTTGCCACCATACTCAATCGTTACGGTGAAATTAATTGGTGAAGAGCTAGCTGTTACGCCTGCTTGACTGCTCGCTTGGTTCACAAGTGCAATCGTTTCAGCAGATGGATGCTCAATCGTTATGTTTACTTTTACTTCTGCCCAATTAGCGTCTTCTCCCAATGTCTTGGAAAGATCAAGTTCTTTCGCAGGAATCGTGTAGGACGCATCATTCGTTACGACTTCAATTCTTGCTGACTTGTCCTGCAGCTTCTCGATGATCGTTCCACTTAGTTGACTGATTACAACATCAGCGTTGCTGCTTGCTGGAATACTTATGATGGATTGATCCGCTTCACTCTCTAACCTATCCGATAACTGATCTTCATCGACTACAGTTGTTAATACTTGCTTACCATCCACGACGGAAGTTGTTACAGAACCGATCGTTACTAGTTTACCATTGATGAACACATTGGTTCCTTGATTGACTAGTTCTGGTTCGTTGGATCCTGCATAGTAAGCCAATACCTTCACTGAAAGCTCTTGCTCAGCCGTTAATTGTCCATCACTTACCTGAACAATAAACGTATGAGTTACACCAGCTTGCCGATTAGTCGGTCTCCAAGTAAATTGTCCTGTGCTAGGATCAATAGCTGCACCATCTGGAGCATCTACTAAGCTGTATACCAAATCTGGAGCTGGTAGATCATCATCCTCAGCTGTTACATTTAGGGATAGCAGTACGCCTGCTGTAACGGTACGATTATTAATTGGATGCAGGATAGGTGCCGTATTCACTTCATTTACAGTGACCATTATTTCTTGTTCATCTGTTGCACCATCTTCATCTGTAACGACCACTTCAAACGTATAAGTACCAGGCCTTTATAAGAAAATATCAAAAACGCGATTAATCCCTTACTTTGCGATGCTTAGCTCATGCAATCTTTCATCTATAACAATAAATGTTTAAATTTACCACATTCTATTTTATCACGTTTAGACAGTTTTTTGAGAAAGTTAAAGAAACTTTAAACTTCTATAAAAAAGCAGAGCTAGGTAAAAACCTACTCTACTTTTTATGCTGTAAATAACTCTGTCAGTATTACATGCTGCTGTTCACTGATCACGCTTCCTGCTGCGCAACTAGCATATACCCCTCTCCTCGAACGGTAATAATGCGCTCAGGATACATTGGGTCATTCTCAATTTTTTTACGTAGGTTACTAATGTGTACGGCAACCGTTCTTGTATCTTCTAAGCTTTCCATTCCCCAGATGATCTGGAATAACGCGTCGACACTGACGACACGATTAGCATTTTGCGCCATATAGGAAAGTACGCTAAACTCTTTCTTCGATAAATAAACGGTTTTACTTACCATGTTGACCGACTGAGATAAGAAATCTAGAGTCAAGCCTGGTAATTCTAACAATTGCTCTCTTCTGCCTGACGACTGTCTGCGAAGATGCGCCTTAATTTTAGCGATAAGAACCCCAGGACTAAAAGGCTTCGTTACATAATCGTCACCACCATCAGACAATGCATTAATTTTTATTTCATCTTCCTCACGGCTGCTTAAAAATACAATCGGTGCATTCGTATAATTACGTACACTTCTACACCACTCTATTCCACTTTCATTGGCAAGCATAACATCGAGCACAATCAAATCAGGCTCAAATGACAACAGCAGCTTCATTGCATCGTTGCTATTATGGCAAAATGATGTTTGAAAGCCTTCCTTCTCACAATAAATTTGAACAATCTCACATATATGTGGATCATCATCAACGATCATAATTTTATAGTTGTCCATCAATCTATCCCTTTCCCTCAGCTTTAATAATTGGAAGTGCAATGTAGAATTTTGATCCCGTCACTCCATCGCTTTCTGCCCAGACCGCTCCTCCATGGGCTTGTACGATTTCTCTACAGATAGCTAATCCAAGCCCACTTCCTTCTACATCGAAATCCATATCCGGGCGAGTATAGCGATAATTACGATCGAATATTTCATCAAGTAATTCTGGTGGAATTCCTATTCCTGAATCTTGTACGCTAATTACCGCATGTCGACTATCATTTACGTTATCCACTGCCAAAGCAATACGTATAACCCCACCATTAGGCGAAAATTTCATCGCATTCGATACGAGATTAAACAACGCCTGCTCAAGTCTTTGTGCATCCATCTCGACAATCGGCAACAAATTTCGCAATTTTTCTACAGCACTAGTATCCAATATAAACTCTAATCCTGCATCTCGCACAACGAGTTCATACTGCTCGTAGAATCTTCCTACGAATTGTGTTACATATACGGCTTCCATTTGATAAGAAACTTGTCCAGTTTCCAAATGTGATAAGAACGATAATTCCTCAATCATGCGATTAATTCTAATCGTGTTATCGCGGATATACTTAAGATACTGCTCGTTGCGCTCAGGCTTGACGCCATCATGCACCGCCTCAACATAACCAAGCATATTAGCTAGTGGCATCCTCAGATCATGGGTAATGTATGCAAGCAGCTTCTTCCTTCCTTGCTCCGATTGAAGCAATTGATCGTAGGATATTCGAAGATCAGCATGTGCTAGTGATAACGCATTGGTGCGGTCCTCAACAAGCTGCTCCAAATTCAAATTCATCTCAGTAAGCTTATTGTTAGCATCAAGCAGCTCTCGTGATATCCTCTCTTCATTCGTTGCTGTTCTAGTAAATTTGGAAGAGATCAGCATCATCTGGGCAAGTGTAAACACTAGCAGCGCAAGGGGAAATGTGTTTTCAATAGATGACAACTCACTATAATATAGAAAATCATTAATCATAGAAATGAAGGCTACAACAGATACTAACAGGAAGATTAAAGCCCCCTCCATCCGCCGTATGGCAGCATAGATTAAGCCAATCATTAAATATACGCAATGAACGAGTACATTGCCTCCGATCAGCAATAACAGTTTGGAATAAACCATAGCTGGTGTCAGTAGAACGAGTAAGCATAATGCCGTAGTCATCATACGTGATGCGATCATAAACCAGCGTTTTACGAAATTGAGAAATAAACTCTCAGAATACATCATAATAAGATAAGCACTGGTGCATAGAACGAGATACTCGATTTTGAACTGCCATTCCCATGACAGAGCTGGCCACACCTGAGTAATTAAGTGCTCTCCTACGAGTAAGGAACGGATTCCAAATAACGTCGTAAACAGTCCAAAATATAAGGTTGCTCTGTCTTTTCGGCGCAATGCAAACAATAGCAGGTGATAAATCCCGATAACAATCAAACTGGCGGTTACAAACATTTCAGCAGCAATTTTAAGATTAGTTCTGTCTGCCAAATCATCACTGCCGCCTAACTCGATATATTTGGTAATTCCACCTCGATTATGATGAAAATTAGCAACCTGCATCACTAGCTCAACCTGATCATTTTCCGGTTGAAAGAATACTAGCTTCGTTGCCAGATTAGGTGTAACACTGCTTCTATCTTGGTCAACCTCACCAACTTTGGCTAGCAGCTCACCATTCACCCATAGTTTATATGCATGGAAAATAGTAGGAAGTCGTAAAGCTAAGCGCTCACCAGCATCCTGCTCACTTAGCTGGATAACGACTCTATAGGTGGCATAGCCTTCACCGTTCAGCTTCTGTTCATCTAAGAGGTAGCCCTTCCAAGAGCGGGGGAGATCGATCCAGTTCACTTCTTGAGCGGTTGTTGCTCTACGATTATGTATTTCATCGGGTGATAATAGCTCACGCCAGTAAAACTCCCATTCCCCTTTTAATATAATCGGTTCTTCACTAACATATCTTTCACTCAGATTGAGTTGTCCTTGTTCTACATGTATTTTAGGGAGTTGTGGTGATGAAATAAGGATTAAGCTGACGATTAAGCCTAGGATAACGACCGTAACAATTTGAATAAAATTTGCATCAGAGCCTGATCGTTTATTACTCCTCATTGTAAAGTTTACCCCCATCGACTAAATCGTATTTCATTATAAATGCTAACTAAATAATAACATCTCCTATAGAAAAAGTCCTCAGAAAATATATGCTGAGTGGTACTAGTCTCCCTTGTTAATGGGAATAGTGATCATTACCTCTGTCCCTTCTCCTTCTCTACTATTAATAGATAGCTGCGTATCATAAAGCTTCTTCAATCGTTCTCGGATATTACTTAAGCCAATTCCTGATTGCATACTACCGGTTAGCAAGCCTTCAACCGTCTCACTATTCATGCCAACTCCATTGTCATAGACTGAAATTTGAACCGTATGAGCTTTAATCCTTATGGAAATCGATACGAGTCCACCTTCCACTTTTTTTAATACTCCATGAAGAACTGCATTCTCAACAACTGGCTGTAGTATAAATGGTGGTACCTGTACCGCTAACGCTTCGCTATCGATATCATATTGAATTTGCAGCCGCTCACGGAACCGCTCCTTCTCAATATCTAAATAGCTTTTCACAACTTGGATCTCCTGATCTAGCATAATGCTGCTACTTAAATCTTTAAAGTCAAAGTGAGTTCGTAAGTAATAAGCGAAATTGTTGAGCAGCTCCTTTGCCTTCTCACCGTCACTCGTACAGAAATATGAAATCGTATTTAGTGTATTATATATAAAATGAGGTTTAATCTGCGCTTGTAAAAAAGCTAGCTCGGATTGAATGGCACGATTCATCGATTGCTTCCATTCCACAAGCGTTCTAACTCTAGCTCTAAACTCCATTGGTTCAAAGGGCTTTACTAGAAAGTCATTCGCTCCCACCTCATAGCCCCTCACAAGATCCTCTGCGAGATTTTTAGCTGTTACCATTAATATCGGCAGATCAACAATTGAATAAGTTTTCCGAATTTCCTTACAAACTTCATACCCTGATATACCAGGCATCATTACATCAACAATGACTAAGCGCAGATCGGAATATTCCTTCACCTTCTGTAGTGCATCCTTACCATTGGTTACAGCTGTGATCTTATAGCCGTCGAGCTTTAGCAAGTTAATACCAGCTTGAAGACTGAGAAAATCATCATCAACGACTAATACATGTTCACCTTCTCCTTCTATATAAGAGAAGTCGTTCTCGCTATCTATCACGGTACTCTGCTGACTAAGCTGATTGGTATGCTGCTGTGAGTAATCCAAATAGCTAGACATACTTCCAGCCTCCACCTTACCTTGCTTCTCAATCTGCTCGGAGCTAATCGGCAACGAGATCGTAAAGGAAGAGCCGATCGCTGGCGTAGAGCTCACCCCAATACTCCCTCCATGCAGCTCAATTAATTGCTTCGTAATCGACAGACCAAGACCGACGCCACCATGCGGTCTAGTAATTGAAGCATCTCCTTGCTCAAATGGTTGAAAGATCATTTCTAGCTTATCTGAACTAATTCCACTGCCTGTATCCGTAACTGTAATGACAATAAAACGGTCACTTTGCTTAACGTCGATGTTAATTTCGCCACTATCGGTAAATTTGGCGGCATTCCCTATTACATTATAGAGCATTTGAACGATACGATTTTCATCGCCATACAATGTCGGCAATGGCTCAGCAATGTTCACGATCCATAGAATCGGCTTATTTTGATGCACTTGCTTAATGATATGTACAATGCTTTCTAGCAGAGGAGCTAGCTGTACATTGCTTCGGTTCAATACAATTTGCGTATATTTCAGCTGAGACATATCTAATATGTCATCAATTAGGTGCGACAGCTTACGTCCACTAGAGGCAATCAAGCTCACATTATTCGCTTGACTATTATTAAGTTTACCTGCTACTCCGCTTAGTAATGAGTCTGCAATGCTAATAATGCCATGCAGCGGTGTTCGTAATTCATGAGAGGTATTGGCAAGAAATTGATCCTTTAGCTTGTCTAGCTCCATAAGCTTACCTGACAGTATCTTAATCTCAGAAAATGCCAGCGAAAATTTTCTTCCAATTATAATCGCATACAGCAATATAAATAAAAAGAACCCAGTCGTTGAAAATTCTACCGCCATCCGATGCTCGGTTATTGCTGCAAGATAAAAGTCAATCGTAATAAGCAATATCGAAAGTACATTAGCTATATAAACTAAGACAGCTAGCGCTTGTTTTCTCATTAATGCCTTAACCGACACATAACACGCATAGCCAAGTGGAATTAAACAGAAAATATCAGACAGTATATAGTAATGAGAGTAGAGATATTCTGGCACAATCGTAATTAATAGCAAAATAATGACTGTCATAGCAACAAAATAGCGTCGAATACGACGAGAAAACAAGCTAGGAAATAGCTCATTGATCATTAATGCAACCGCTAATGAGCCAACATGCGATGTAAAGTAATTAATAAAAATAGACATATCGAGGCTTGCACTAGGACTTAATACATAAATGAAACAGCTTCCAGTAGTAATTACTCTGCCAATAAATATGAAACAAATCAATGCAAAATATAAACTTACCTTTTCCTGACGATTCATAAAAAACACAAATAACGAGAATAAAAAGGCGATGACAAATACTCCGATCAGAAAGAGATCACGGTAAACCATCACATTGTTCAAGTCAGTTATTTGCTGGGGAGTACCTAGTAGAATAGATTGTGTCAAACCTCCACTAGGATAATGAACATTAGCGATATGTAGAATTAAATCAAACTGTGTACTAGGGGTAGTAAACTGAACTGTTAATGGTTGTCTGCCTGGCTTAAATTCATTGATGTCAGTTCCGATGCGACCACTCGAAGCAATCTGCTTATCATCAATATAAACTTCATAAGCGATTGAGCTTCCCATAAGTCTCAACGCAAGCTCCTGACCAACCTGGGGCGTGCTAACCGTTATTTTATAGGTAGCAACTCCCGTATCGCCCATCGTCTCATCTGCTACCTGATACTTATTCCACGTACTCGGGACATTTACAAATTGAGCCCGCAGAAGGGAGCTATCGCTTTTACGAAAATCCTCTGCCAATAAAAGCTGTTTCCAATAAAATTCCCATTCTCCGTCTAATGACTGGACACCTTCGTTTACTTGCCAAGTTGCTAGATCAAGCTGTCCATTCTGAATCGTTAACTTATGATTGCTTGAATTTGATGGGATAATGACAGCTATGATTGCTATTAGCATTGCTAAGAGGCTAAAAACAACGAGGAAGGCTCTCCAATTAATTCTATTCATTAAAGTTGACATTTTTATAGATCTCCGATCATTAATGAAAAGATGTTCTTAAGTTGATACTACTTGAAATCCCCCCCTCTTACAATATAAATAACGGTTATCCGCTCGTCTTAGCATCCTACGTATAGCCTTCTCGTTTTAGACAAGTACCGATCTATTAATTAGATGTAATTTTTGTAATATAATATGTTATAATTTCAGACGCGTTGATTAACCATTATTATACAGTTCACTTTGGTTAAGTTGTCTATGAAATGCCAGTGTTTCATTCAAATTAATTCGCCACTCTATCGGCAGGTCATTACAAAGAAACAGGCGTGT
>Ga0180216_1000159_pt1 | contig 81644 bp, 74 predicted proteins | sample eDN3rd37CBELigMG_FD_128879 | JGI IMG/M metagenome (GOLD analysis project Ga0180216, IMG submission 128879) | Enriched Miracle-Growth compost microbial communities from Emeryville, California, USA - eDNA 3rd pass 37_C BE-Lig MG (version 2)... ... | reverse complement strand
TCCGCCCGAATCGGGAAGAAGGACGAGAACGCCGACGGCTACATGACCGCCGGTAACAAGGTCGGTTTCGGGGTGTCGGCGGCCAGCATGACCGCCACCTGGATCTGGGCGTCCTCGCTGTACGCCTCCGCGACCTCCGGATACACCTACGGCATCTCCGGCCCGATCCACTACGGGCTGTGGGGCGCGTTGATGATCCTGTTCATCTACCCCTTCGGGAAGCGGATCCGCGCGGTCGCCCCCAAGGCGCACACGCTCGCCGAAGTCATGTTCGCCCGGCACGGTCGCTCGAGCCAGCTCATGCTGGCCGGGTCGAATCTCGTCGGCAGCCTGATCAGCCTGATGTCCAACTTCATCGCCGGCGGTGTGCTCATCTCGCTGATCTCACCGTTCGGCTTCGCCCAGGGTGTCGTCTTCATCGCTGCCGGTGTGCTGCTCTACACCCTGTGGTCCGGCTTCCGAGCCTCCGTGCTCACCGACTTCGTGCAGGTCGTGGCGATGCTCGGTGCGGTCGTCGTCATCATCCCGGCGGTCTTCTTCATCACCGGCTTCCCCGACGCGTTCGACGGTGGTTCCGGGAACCTCACCGACCAGCAGGGCGACTTCTTCTCAAGCGATGCCTTCCTGAACCAGGGCGCGCCGTACATCGCCGCCGTGCTCGCGTACGCCATCGGCAACCAGACGATCGCGCAGCGCCTGTTCGCGGTGCGGGAGGATCTCATCAAGCCCACCTTCGTCACCGCGACCATCGGCTACGGCGCCACCGTCATCGGCGTCGGCATGTTCGGCGTGCTCGCGCTGTACCTGGGCATCGACCCGATGGACGGCGACGTCAACAACATCGTGCCGCAGATGGTGGCGTCCTTCCTGCCCACGGCACTGGTCGTCGTGTTCTTCGTCATGATCATCGGTGCGCTGTCGTCCACGGCCGATTCCGACCTGTCGGCGCTGTCTTCGATCGTCATGGCCGACATCTACGGCCAGAACATCGCCGGCGGCACCCGCAATGCCGATCCCAAGCGGATGCTGTTCATCGGGCGCGCCACGATGGTCGTCGCGACCGCAGCCGCCGTGGCGTTCGCGAGCATGAGATTGAGCATCCTCGACCTGCTCGTGTTCGTCGGCGCGCTCTGGGGTGCGCTGGTCTTCCCCGTCATCGCGAGCTTCTACTGGCACAAGGTCACCAACAAGGCGTTCACGACGTCGGTGCTCGTCGCCCTGGCAGCGTTCCTGCCGGTGCGTTTCGGGTGGTTCCCGATGGACGGGGTGCTCGCCTGGACGGTGGACATCGCATCGGTCGTCGGTGTCGGCGTAATCGCGGGTCTGATGGCATTCGGCTTCTTCGGACTCCGGCCCGCACGCGTCATCGGTGTCGTCGCCGCGGTGGTCGTGGCGCCCTTCGCGCTCGGCTCGGTCCACGACTACGCCGTGCTCAGCGCCTCGCTCGTCGCCTACGCGGTCAGCACGGTCGTGTGCTGGGCGATGTCCGTGAACTCCGACGAGGACTTCGACTTCGAGGTCATCGCGCAGCGTGTCGGTGACTTCGACGTGGCTGCGGACGACGCGACACCCGAAACCGACCCTGACTCCCCAAACGCCCCTGCCTCGGCGAAAACCCCTGCGTCCGAGGCGGACGCCTCGGCGACCACTCCGGAAAAGGAGAACCGATGAGCACGCTCGCACTGACCGTCTACGTCCTGATCTGGCCCGTACTCGTCGCCGGTGTGCTGGCGGCGCTCTGCCGCGGGTTCTTCAAGGAGTGGCTGCAGGCCCGACGGGACGGCGAGGATCTGATCTGACCTTCCCTGCAGGAGCTCCATTCGGCGCCCGGGATCGCATGTGCGCGACCCCGGGCGCCGAACTCGTAAGGTCATGCGTTCGACACATTTCCACCGAACAGATGTGAATGGCGTCACAAATGATTCATGACGGGCACATTCGTGCGCTCCGGCTTCTCCTGTCCGCGTCACGTATCGATCCGTGTTCGCACCTCGAGGAGAAGCCGACCAATGCGTACATCACGTGCCATGCGCGCCGTCCTGACGGTCGCGACGGCAACCACCCTGGCGATCGCCGCGTGCGGTTCCGACACGATTGCCGCCGGAAGCGGGACCGGAACCGCAACCACTCCCGTGCGGGAAGGTGACGGGGGATCGACATCGCGGCGTTGGACACCGGAGAGTATCGGGTCGAACCGCGAGATCTCCTCGGGGAGAACTTCACCGCCGCTGAAGCCGGGCCGGTGATCGAGGGACAGCGGATGGCCGAATTCGTGGTCCACCCCCACGACATCGATCCGGCGCTGACGACGGGTGGAGCGAGTACCGGCGTCTCGGTCTCCACCGACAAGATCCTGGTGGATGGGGCCGGGGACCTCCTCGAACCCTTCGGGATGATCACCGGATTCATGACCTACCGCACCACCGAGGACGAGTCGCGATCGCTGCACGTCTCGGTGGCGCGGTTTCCGACTCCCGAGGACGCCACCCGGGGCCCAGGTCGTGCACGAATTCGAGCAGGTCGACAGGACGACACCGCTGGCAAGTGATCCCACCATCGTGACGGGTATTGCACCGGCGGTCCCAGTCGCCGTGCCGGGAGCGCCGGAGACTCTGGCCTCCGTCCGGTCGTGGGACGTGACCGGAACCGTGACCACGTCGACGGTCACCCCGCAGGGGAGCTTCGTCATCCGGACCTACGCGCACAGCGGGACCGGCGATGTCGATTGGACCACCGATACCGCCGCGCGCGCTGCGCAGGCCCAGGCGCCGTTGCTCGACCGTTTTCCCGCGACGCCTGCCGAGGAGATCGGGGGTCTTCCGATGGATGTGGACAGGGTCCTCGTCCGGGCGGTGGGACTGCCCGAGGGTGTGCTCCCACGCCTGTCCGACCTTGCGGTCTACGGGCCGGACGGATGGCTGCAGCTCGATTCTCATACCGCACGTACCGAGAGGATCTTCGAGGTCACCGGAACCGACCGGATCACCAAGGCCGCGTCGAACGTCTACCGGACCGCCGGTCCCACAGAGGCGGAGATCCTGCGGGACGACTTCGTCGAGACGACCCGGGAGATGTATCCGGATCTCGTCGAGGACGAGACCGTTCCGCAGAACATCCCCGGAACACGCTGCTGGTCGGGTGATGTGGCGCAGGGGCGGGCGAGTGTGTGCCTGATGGTCCACGGGCGGTACGTGGCGGAACTCTCCGGGCTGCGGCCGGTGGGGAACGAGGCTCCCGAGAACGACTCGCTTCGTACGATGTCACAGCGCTTGGCCACCCAGTACGTGAAATTCGTCCGCTCCGAGGAGATGGGCTTGGGCGAGAACTGATCTCGCGGTATTGTCGACGGGTGGTCGACGCTGCCCCGACGGCGTCGACCACTTCGGACCGCGATATGTTCGTAATTCCCCCGCCCGTCGAGGCGAGTCTCGAATGTGCATGTGGGGCAATGTGACTGCTCGGGATGGTGAGGGGGCTCGATGGACGAGGCCGAGTTGATCGAGCGGTGCCGGGCAGGCGATCGGGCAGCGTTCGCCGAGCTCGTCGCACCGTCACGGGAACGCGTGTGGGCGGTCTGCGTCCGGATCACAGGAAACCGATACGACGCCGAGGATGCACTGCAGGATGCGCTGATCGTGGCGTGGCAGAATCTCGACAAATTCCGTGGCACAGCAGCATTCGGAACGTGGTTGTATCGCATCGCGAGCAATGCGGCGCTCGCTGTCGTGCGGACGCGACGTGGTGAGGTCCTCGACGAACGGGTCGAGGACGAATACGTCTCCGGGGAAACGCCTCTCGCCGAGAGCGTGGTCGACGGTGATGCGGTCCGACGAGCCCTTTTCCTTCTTCCCGAACAGTTTCGGGTTGCCATCGTGTTGCGTGAGTATGCACAGCTCGGTTACGCCGAGATCGCAGCGCACCAGGGCGTGGGTGTACAGACGGTGAAGAGCCGGATCAGGCGTGCCCGTATGCAACTCGCCGATCTACTGAGTCCGGCACTGCTCGGCGCCCAAGAGGTTGCCCTCTGACCGACGGCCGGGCCGATCGATACGGCCACGACGGCCGGGTCGGCCGACACGGAGGGCACCGAACCGCCGAGGACACCCCGGAAGGATGAGCAATGACGCGAAGCGAACCGAATCCGTTGCCCCCCTCAAGGGAATCGCTGGGACTCGATCTGATGGACCGGATTCCCGAACTACCCGAGGACGCCTGGCGTCGGGTGCTCGATATCGCCACCGATCCCCTCACCCCTCGCATCGGAACCGAACTGGTTCCCGTCGAGGGAATCGATGAGAACGATATCGAGCACCCCGCCATCGACGACCTGCCGATCGAACAACTCGACGATCCTGGCAACGACGAGCTGCCGGAGCCGGAATTCGTCGTCGACGCAACCGATCCCGATTTGGGGTAGCCGGCCCTGCAGAGATCCGGCCCGCATCATCGCAATCCCATCCCGGTCGATCCGAGATCGACGACCACCTCGTGCAGTGGTCGCCCGACCGGACCGACCGCCAGTAGACCTCGGATCGTCGCCGTGAGGACCATCGTCGAGAATCCTTCGTGGTCGAATTCCGGAAGGTCGCGATGAGCCTCACCCAAGCGTTCGTCGGTGCTCAGCCGTTCGGCGACGTCGTCGCGTTGCTGCTGGAGCCCCGAGATGCGCTCGAGCTGCGCTTCCTCGGCCACCGCGAAGTTGATCGCGGTGCTCGCCACCGCACTCGCCAGTGCGACCGCGACGTCGGGTGTGTACCCGCGGCGCACGAGAGCTTCGATCTCGCTCACCATCAGCCGCTGCCCCGCTTCCCCACGCGGGAAGAGGGTCTGCATGTAGGTTCCCAGGCCCGCATGGGCAAGGACGAACGCGCGTAGCTGCAGACCGAACGACAGCAGGTGCCGTTCGATGTCGTGCTCCGGATCGTCATGCAGAACGAGATCGCCGAGCAGACTCTCCCCCACGACGAGTTCGAGCCCCCAGCGACCGTCCACGTGGCGGTACAGCGCCGTTGTGGAGACGCCGAGTTCCGCAGCGACAGCGTTGAGGCTCAACTGTCGCAGCCCGATCGCTCGACCGACACGGATGATGTCCTCCATGTCGATCTTACGTACACGTCTGCGGACGCCGGCCACCCCGTTCGCCCCTCCGCTCGCCTTAAGTTAGACCCCATAACTTAAGGAACTATAGGTGTGCCTTCAGGGAACGGCAAGTCGCCGATTCGTTCTCGGCGGGCTGCACCGGGCGAACGGCCCGGCGGCCGAGCTCCGCTCTCGCCGCGGACCTGCTCAGTGCCTACCTACCCGCCGACGGCCGACCGGCACGCGACGGCGGGGCTCACCCCATGTGAGCACCGAGCAGTTCCCGGAAGGACGGTCCGTCCGTGCGGACCGCGTTTCCCGACACGCGCGGCCGTCCGGCGGGCACGGCGTCCGAGAACCCGTGGGGTGATCCCGTGCTGCGGGTGATCTGCTCGGCGAGTTCGTCCGCCGCCCTGTCGATCCGCCCCTTCAGTGCCGTGGCGGCCTCGCCTGTTCCGAAGTCGTCGGTGGTGGCGAAGACGCCGGTGGGCACGACGAGCGCACGCAGATAGCTCAGCAGCGGCCGCATCGCATGGTCGAGGACCAGTGAGTGTCGGGCGCTACCCGCGGTCGCGGCGAGCACCGTGGGCACACCGGTGAGCGTGTCCGGATCGAGCGCGTCGAAGAACATCTTGAACAGACCCGAGTAACCGGCGGCGAAGACCGGGCTCACCGCGATCAGGCCGTCGGCAGTCGCGAGTTGTTCACGGGCCCGTGCGACCGCTGCGGTGGGGACACCGGCGGTGAAGGTGGTGGCCAGATCCGTCGCGAGGCTGCGTAGTTCGATGACCTCGATTTCCGCGTCGTCACCGCGCGCGCCGACCGCGACACGAGTGGCCTCGGCGATGCGGTCGGCGAGCAGACGGGTGGTGGACGGCTCGGACAGGCCACCGCTGACGACGACGATACGGCGGGTCATCGGGCATCCGCCTCTTCCGGCACGAGATCGACGCGGGCCGGGATCACCTGACGGTGCGCCGAGTCGGCTCCCTGCGCGGCGAGCGTGCTGTGCGTGGGCGGGTCGGACGGCACGTGGGCGGGGCGGCGGCGTTCGAATTCCGCTCGCAGTACCGGCACGACCTCCCGGCCGAGGATCTCGATCTGCTCGAGCACGACGTCGAGCGGCAGGCCGGCGTGGTCCATGAGGAACAGCTGACGCTGATAGTCGCCGGCGTAGTCGGCGAAACCGAGCGTGCGTTCGACGACCTGCTCGGGTGTGCCGACGGTCAGCGGTGTCATCGTCGAGAAATCCTCGAGCGACGGGCCGTGGCCGTAGACGGGGGCGTTGTCGAAATAAGGACGGAAGATCCGTTTCGCCTCGGCCTCGGTCTCCGCCATGAACACCTGGCCGCCGAGCCCGACGACGGCCTGGTCTGCGGCACCGTGACCGTACTGCTCGAACCGCTGCCGGTAGAGAGCGATCATCTGCTGGATGTGTTCCTTGTTCCAGAAGATGTTGTTGTGGAAGAAGCCGTCGCCGTAGAAGGCGGCCTGTTCCGCGATCTCGGGCGAACGGATGGAACCGTGCCAGACGAAGGGCGGGGTGTCGTCGAGCGGCCACGGGGTGGAGGTGTAGCCGTGCAGCGGTGTGCGGAACTTGCCCTCCCAGTCGACGACGCGTTCGCGCCAGAGCCGTCGCAGCAGGTGGTAGTTCTCGATGGCGAGCGGGATGCCCTGCCGGATGTCCTTGCCGAACCAGGGGTAGACCGGTCCGGTGTTCCCGCGTCCCATCATGAGGTCGACGCGGCCGCCGGACAGGTGCTGGAGCATCGCGAAGTCCTCGGCGATCTTCACCGGGTCGTTGGTGGTGATGAGGGTGGTCGCGGTCGAGAGGATGAGCTTCTCGGTCCTCGCGGCGATCCAGCCGAGCATCGTCGTCGGCGAGGACGGGACGAAGGGGGGATTGTGGTGCTCGCCGGACGCGAAGACGTCCAGGCCCACCTCCTCGGCCTTCAGCGCGATCTTCGTCATCGCGACGATGCGCTCGTGTTCGGTGGGGACCCGGCCCGTCGTAGGGTCGCGCGTGACGTCGCCGATGGTGAAGATGCCGAACTGCACGGTCGAACCTCCGTCAAGTAGTTGAACTGTCAACTATCCTAACGGACGGGTCGCCCGGAACATTCCCGGGCGGGTCTCCGCCCGGGATCCGGACCCCCTAGGCCGACCAGCCGGTGCTCTCGGCCCACTCCCACGCGCGGTGATGCGCCCGGTCGAACCACGGCGCCTTGAGCGCTGCGTAGGTGGCCGCCGCCTCGGCAGGATCCGTCTTCTGCGACGCCTCGGCTGCGGCATCGGCCTTGAGGTCGGCGTACTCGCGCTTCGCGGTGTCGACCGCGGACAGCCAGTCGCGCAGTAGCAACGCGAACTGCTGGGCGGGCCAGCCGTCCACCCGGACCGCCACCCGCGCCGGACGGCCGGGATCGGCGCTGCCGTGCAACCGCATCTCCCACACCGCCGGGTCGGTCTCTCCCCCGGCCCCGTAGGACGGTTTCGGATCGTCGGTCACCACATGTTCGATGCGCGGGAAGCCCGCAGCAGCCAAGGCGGGTGCGAGCGCATCGGCTGCCGCGAGATCGCCGACGGTGATCTGCAGGTCGATGACGTCCACGGCGGCCAGACCGGGCACCGCGGTGGAGCCCACGTGGTCGATGCGCTTCGCCGCGCCCCCGGCTGCGAGGGCCAGTCGGGCGACGAGCCGCTGCGCCTGCCGATGCCATTCCTCGCGCGCGGGCACGAGGACCGGATCCGCCTCGACCACCACACCGGTGCGCAGATTCTTCTCGAACGGCACCAGGCGGTCGTTCCACAGCGTCCGGACCTGCTCGACCAGCACCTGCTGATCACCGGTGTTGTCGAGCCACACGTCGGCGACCTCACGTCGCTGTTCCTCCGTCGCCTGCGCCGCGATCCGCGCGCGGGCGTCCGCCTCGGGCATGCCGCGCAGTTCGACGAGACGCCGGATCCGCTCCGCCTCGTCGGCGTGCACGACGGCGACGAGGTGGAAGGCCGGTGCCATCCCGCCCTCGACGAGCAGCGGGATGTCCTGCACGACCACCGCGTCGTCGGGCGCAGCGGCCGCCAGCTCGGCGGTACGGCGCCCGACCCGGGGATGGGTGATGGCGTTGAGAACCGCGCGCGCGTCCTCGCTGGCGAACGCCTTCGCGGCGAGGGCAGGACGGTCGAGGGTGCCGTCGGGCTGCAGGATGTCCTCACCGAAGGCGTCCACGAGCTCGGCGAGACCTTCGGAGCCGGGAGCGACGATCTCCCGGGCGACGACATCGGAGTCGACGATCACCGCCCCGAGTTCGACGAGCTCCTTGGCGACGGTCGACTTGCCCGCGCCGATTCCTCCGGTCAACCCCATTCGCAGCACGTTGCCCAGTCTCGCATCACCGCGTCGCCGAGGCACGTTCGCGGTCCCTACGAGGCCTCACGCATCGTCAGCCCCGACAGCGCGACGACATACTCGCCCGCCTGTTCGTCGAAGTCGACGGTGTACACCGTCGGGTAGTAACCGGTCCGCCGGTAGGACGACGGTTGTTTCACGATCTCCCGCAGGGACGGCTTCGTCGCCAGCCACTCCCGCGTCATCATCGGCTCGATGAAGATGAACTCCCCGTCCCATGATCCGTTGAGCAGCACCTCGGTGAACTCGAAGGAGCCGGGGATCACGCCGTCCGCGGCGTCCGTCCAGTGCATGCCCATGAACGGCACGGTGTTCTCGACGGGTGGACCGGGTGGTGGGATGTATCCCTCCGGAACGTACTTGGGTTCGGGGAGCCGCGCCGCGCGCGCCGCGAAGTCGGGTGCGGCCGGGTCCACCTCGTGGTCGGCGTCCGTCGTGTAGAAGTGCATGTCGAAATGGGGCGCGCCGTAGAGGATCTCCGGGTCGTGCCCGTTCGGGTTCCAGTCCAGCATCACGTGGTCGAAACCGGTGTCCGGAGCGCCCGCGGGAAGAGCCGGCATGAGCATCGTCGTGCCGGCGCCCGGACCCTCGGAAAGGCCGGTGAGCACGGACTCCGACATCCGGATACCGACCTCGCGCGGTCTCCCGTCGTGATCGACGACGACATAGGTGCGGGAGATACCCTCCCCCAGTTCGTTTTCCGGCCCGTAGAGGGTGGTGACACCGTGGTGGTGGCCTGCCGTCTCCGCACCCTCGGCGGTCGGGACGGATCCGTCGCCGCAACCCGCGAGGGTCAGAACGGCGCAGGTGGAGAGGGCGAGTGCGGCGATCGATCGAGAAGTGCGCATTGCCTGCCTTGTGTGAGTGGATGGGTTCGCGGTGGGAGGTCTCGGTCTCATCGGGGTCGGCGCACGACCTGCCCGACGCGCAGCACACCGTGGGTGTCGTGCTCGTCGGCGAGAGCGCCGAGCCAGTGCGCGGTGTCGTCGTCGTAGGTCCGTGCGATGCGGTCCGGATCCGAGGTGGCGGTGAAGTTGGGCAGCGACGTGCCCGTGGCCCACGGTGCCAGTGCCCGATCGATGACCTGGGTGTGCGCGACGACGGCGTCGGCCGAGGGTGGCGCGAGGACGCCGATGACGAAGAGGGAGAAGGCGGCGTCGCGGTGGCAGAAGGCGCTGCGATGCCGTGGTTCACGTGCCAGCGCTCCGCCGAGGAGCCGCATCTCGATGATGGTCTGCGGCGAGTGGGAACCAGGTCCCGCAACCGAGAGCAATGCGTCGATCGCGTCGTGCGTCAGTTCGCGTGTCAGCCCGCTGTGTTCGTGAACGGGCATCGGGTCGACCGGGTCGGCGTGCACTGCTCCCAGTGCCGTGTACGGCAGGATGCCGATGCCGTCGAGGATCGGGGTCGCGACCGTGCGCAGCGCGCCGAGAATCTCCTCGGACTCGGCTTCGCCGGCGACGCTCGCGAAACGGACGGCCACGGTGGCGCGACCGGCCAGCGGTTCCGGGACTCCCGGCAGCGGTGGCAGTTGAAGGAAGGCCAGCGAGGTCGAACTGTGCTCGGGCAGGCCGGCGCACAGGTCCAGCCAGGCGTGCGCCACCGCGGCCGCGTCGGCGCCGTCGAAATACAGCGCGCCACCGTAGAAGTGCGGCAGGGGCACGAGATCGATCTCCACCGCGGTGACGATCCCGAGGGTCGCCTTGCCGCCGCGCAGGCCCCAGAACAGTTCGGCGTGCTGTTCGGGAGTCACCCGGAGCAGGTCTCCGTCACCGGTGACGAGATCGAAGGCCAGCACGTGGTCGGAGGAGAGTCCGTAGGTGCGGACCAGTGGGCCGATGCCCCCGCCGGTGAGGAAACCGGCCACGCCGACGTGGAGTGCCGATCCGGCGAGCGGGGCGAGACCGTGGGGTGCGGCGGCGTCGACGACCTGCTGCCACACCAGGCCGGCGCCGAGACGGGCGGTGCGGGTGCCGGGGTCGATCGAGCATTCGGTGAGGCGGCCGGTGTGCACGAGCAGCACATCGTCGCCGAGCGGCACGGCGCCGTGCCCGGTGCGCTGCACGGCCACCTTCAGGCCGTGTTCGCCCGCGAACCGGACGGTGGCGCTGACGTCGAGGGCGTTCTCGACCGCGATCACCGCGCGGGGACGGACCGGCACCGCCACGTTCCACGGGGTCGCGACGTCGTAGCCGGGTTCGCCCGGGAGGGAGATCGATCCGGTGACCGCGGTACGGAGAGCGTCGATGGGGTCGGTGCCGACGATGGGCGTCCGCTGGTTCATGTGCACTTCCTTTCGTCGCACTGGATGGGGTGCGACGAAAGAGTGCCGGGACCGGCTTGGCGGCTTCTTGCGGTGACGCGGACCGCCGTCCAAGCGGCCGCCAAGAACCGGTCAGGTGGGGATCGAGCGGGCGTAGGCGGCGAGTCCGAGCATGCCGGTGCGGGCCGCTTCGTCGGCGATCGCGGCGATCTCCCGGCTGCGTTCGGGCGAGTCCGGCCGCAGTTGGGCGCGCAGTAACCGGCACCGCAGCAGCGTCGGTGGGCTCGATGTGCGGGTCGCGAGGTCCTCGGCCCGATCCAGCAGAGCCGCGGCTGCATCGGTGCGCCCGAGCAGTGCCTGCAGGCGTGCGCACACCTCCGCCACCGAACCGATCACCCCGACCTGTCCCACCGTCGCGATGCGGTCGGTGAACGGATCGAGGAGCTCGAGGAACATCTCGGCGTAGTCGACGAGGGCGAGGTCGGCGACGACGCGCGCGATGAGTGTGCGGTGCCCGAGCGTCGTCCAGGTGAAGGGTGCGCCTTTTGCCGCCCATTGTTCGATGTCGCGGATCACCGTCGCGGTGTCCCGACGGGCGCCGGCGATCGCGATGCTCCACGAATCCGGTTCCACGGTGCCGGGATCCGCGTCGGCGAGGGTGCCGTACTCCCATTCGAGGGTGTTGGTGGCGAGGTCGGAGCTGCCCGCCGTGTACAGCTCGGTCTGCAGGTGGAACTGAGTGGCGGTGTCGTAGTGGCGCCGGGTCTCGGCGAAGTCGCCGTGCCACGCCGCGAGGGTCGCCTCCATCCATCGGAGCTGTACGCGCAGCACGGGCAGACGCAGCAGGTCGCAACCGGCGATGCCCAGGCGGACGTGGGACGTCGCGGCGTCGACGTCGCCGAGGTTCATCAGTGTCATGCTCGCAACGGCGTGGGCGATCACCTCGTCGAACCGGGCCTGCTGGTGCGGCAGTGCGAGGAGTTCGTCGGTGAGCCGGGCGGATTCGCGGCTGTGTGTCGCGACCCCCGAGTAGAGGAGGATCCGGCCCAGCAACGCGTCGGCGACGACGTCCGGGTCGGCGAGCCCACGCGCGATCTCCAGCGCGGTGCGGCTCATCCCGTCGGGGACGGACGAATCGGGGTGATAGCAACTGCCCACGGCGAGCGCCGCGAGTACCCGCGCGTGCGCCGCGCGGTCGGCCGCGACGAACGGTTCGAGTGCGGCGAGGCGGTCGAGGACCGGTCCCGGATCCTTGCCGTAGGACACCCACGGCCATGCACCGGCTGCGCGCAGCAGCGCTGCGGCCAGGCGTCCGGCCGTCGACGTGCGGCCGTCCCGGACCGCGTCGAGCAGGCCCGCGTCGACGACGTCGAGTACGGTCTGGCCGCGCCCCGCCCGGGCGAGTGCCTCGACACGCGCGACGAGCAGATCGTCGCGATCGCCCGGGGGTCGTTCCGCGGCGGGCAGCAGGTCGAAGGCCCGGACGGCGTCGTCCCACCAGCGTGCCGCCTCCTCCGAGTTCCATCTCTCGGTGGCCTCGCGGGCGGCGGTGACGCAGGCGTCGAGCACGACGCGAGCGTCGACGAGCGGCAGTGCCGCCATGAGATGCCGGGCTCGTCTGCCGGCACGATCCGGGTCGGAGGAGTCCGCCAGGACCTCCGCGACGCGTGCGTGCATGCGTTGGCGGCGGAGGGCGGGAATCGCCGCGAGGACCTCGTCGCGGAGCAATCCGTGGGCGAAGGCGTACCCCCGCAGTCCCGGATCGGCGACGATGATGCGCTCGTCGGCGGCGTCGTCGAGGTAGTCGGCGAGGGTGTCGGGATCGAGGCGCGTCGCACCGGCGAGGATGTCCATCTCGATGGTGTCGCCGACGACCGCGGCCACCCGGAGCACCTGCAGCACGGCCGGTTCCACCGCGGCGAGCCGCCGCGCGAGGACCGACCGGACCGCCATGGGGATCCCACCGTCGAGGCGTTCGTCCCGGGGAAGTCGCGCGTATTCGGACACGAACAGCGGGTTGCCGCCGGTGCGTTCGGCGAGCAGGCGCGCCTCGTCGGCACCGAGCGGCGCGCCGCTCACATGCCCGGCCAGGGCGGCGACCTCGGGTTCGGCGAGCGCCGGGACGTCGATGTGCCGGTTACCTTCGCCGTGCAGCACGGCGTCCACGAACCGCTGGACGCCGGGGGTCGTCTCCGAGTCGCGGAGTGTGCACACGAACCAGACACCCCGTTTATGCAGAGCTCCCACGAGGTACAGGAGGCAACGCAGAGAGGTCGGGTCGGCCCACTGGATGTCGTCGAGCACGACGGTGAGGACGGGAGTCTGCGTCGCGGCCGTTTCGACGACGCCCAGAACCCGTTCGTAGACCGCGAAGCGGGCTTCGTCGGACTCCACTCCGGTAGGTGGGATCAGGGTGGTGTCGGCGTCGGCGCCGAGTTCGCGCAGGATGCGCCGGATCGGCCACCAGGCGGGTGCTCCGTCGTCCTCGAGACATCGCGCCCACACGGTGTTCCCACCGATCGCGGCGGTCCGGGCGTCGCATTCCTCGGCGAGGCGGGTCTTGCCGATACCGGCGGGCCCGGTGAGGACGACCCAGCGGGTGGCGCCGGAGCGGACCTCGTCGAGCATGCGGTCGAGGACGCCGGTCTCGGAGGTGCGTCCGACGAAGATGCGCCCGGGGCCCGGCGCCGGGGTGGGTGCGGGAACGGTGGGCGCGGCCGGTGTCGGAACCTCCTCCGCGCCCGTCCATCCCGGGGTTCGGGGCCACGCGGCGAGTCCCGGTTCGTGCCGGAGGATCGCGCCTTGCAGGTCGGTGAGTTCGGTGCCGGGCCGCAACCCCAGCTCGGCGTCCAGCCTCGTCTCGTGGACGCGGAACTGTTCGAGTGCTTCCGACGAACGCCCCGCTCGGTGCAGGGCGAGCATGCGCAGCCAGCAGGTGCGGTCGCGGAACGGGAACTCGCTGCACAGTTCGGTGGCGTCGACGAGAGCGGGCGCGAGGCGACCGAGGGCGAGCAGTGCGGTGATCCGGGTCTCGCGGCATTCGGTGCGCACCTCGTCGAAGGATGCCGCCGCGACCTCCACCCAGTGTTCGTCGCGCAGGTCCTCGAGGAGGTGCCCCCGCACGGAGTCGAGGGCACGGTCGGCGGTGTCGAGTGCGAACTCCCATTCCCCGTTCTCGGCATGCCGACGGGCGGTCTCGGCGTCGTCGAGGAAGCGGGCCAGGTCGACCGACTCGGCCGGGATGTCGAGGACGTAGCCGGGCGGCTGGCGCACGATCGGGGAGGCCGCACCGCTCTCCCCTCTCAGTACCCTGCGCAGATTGGAGATGTACGCCTGGATGCTCGCCATCGCACTGGCAGGCGCCTCGTCCTGCCACAGGGCGTCGATCAGCCGGTCGGTGGAGACCACCCGCCGCCGGTTGAGCAGCAGGACGGCGAGGACCGCTCGCTGCTTGCGCGGACCGAGATCGACCTGCGACTCCGACGGGGGCACCGCCGGATCGGCCGTCGACGCGACCCGGACCACCTCCAGCGGTCCGAGCAGTCGGTACATCATGTGGTGAGCCCCCTCGACCCGGCCGAACTACGCGATCGTTGCAGTGTAAGGACAGTTTTCGCCGGGTGCGCGGCGACTTCTCATCCCGTCACGGCCGGGAATTCGACCGTGTCGCTCTCGGCGTCCCCGAACACCGGTGCGGTCTGCGGCCGGGGACGCAGGCAGACCGCACACACCACGGTTCCGAGAGCCGCAACGAACGCCGCCGCCACGAGCGCCCCCTGCAGGCCCGACACGAAGTCCTGCGGTGATCCGCCGGGCAACAGCGACTCGGCCGGCAGGAACACCCCGAGCACCGCGACGCCCACGGCGATGCCGGTCTGACGGAACGCATCGTTGATACCGGCCGCGAGACCGGAATGCGCCGCGGTGCTCTCTCCGAGGACGATCCCGCTCATCACCGGGTTGAACACGCCGGCAGCCGCGCAGGCCACGACGAGCCCCGGCAGCAGTACGTACTTCGAACTGTCCGCCTCGGCGACCGTCATCATGAGCAACCCGACGGCGACGAGCGCCAGTGAGCACGACAGCGATACCCGGGTGGGGACGACACGATCGAGTTTCGCCGTCGCACCGGCGACGACGAACATGGCGACGGTCGCGGGCAGGTACACCAGCCCGGCCTGCACCGGCGACAGCAGCAGGACGTTCTGCAGGTACAACGTGGTGTAGACGAATACCGCGAACAGCGACGCCGAGATGGCGAAGGCCGCGACCTGCGCTCCGGCGAAGGCCCGGTTGGCGAGCAGGTGCGGGGGCAGCATCGGGTCGGCGGTGCGCATCTCGTGCGCGACGAAGGCGACGAGGGCACCGACAGCGAGCACGAAGGCGATGACGGGCTGCGCATCGGACCACCCGATCTCGTGGCCACGCAGCACGGCGAACACGAACGCCGCCAGCCCCGCCGCGGCCAGGAGCTGCCCTGGCACGTCGGCGGCGCGCGGGCGGGGATCTCGCGATTCGGGCACCCAGCGCAGTGTCAGGAGCAGGGTCACGAGACCGATCGGCACGTTGACGAAGAAGATCGCGCGCCAGTCCAGCAGTTCGGTGAGCAGACCTCCGACGAGCGGACCGACCGCGAAGGCGCCGCCGATGGTCGCGCCGTAGGCGGCCAGGGCCGACGCCCGCGCCGGCCCTCGGTCGAAGACGTCGGCGAGGAGGGCGAGCGAGCAGGCGAACAGGACCGCCCCACCGATGCCCTGCACCGCCCGGGCGAGATCGAGGAACCAGATCGTCGGTGCGAGGGCGCACAGGAGCGAGGCGCCCGTGAACCAGACGAGGCCGACGACGAACGCCCGGCGCCGGCCGCGGCGATCGGCCCACGACCCGGCGCCGAGGACGGCTGTGGCCAGGGCGAGGGTGTAGGCGTCGATCACCCACTGCAGTGAACTGACGCCCGCGTCGAGGTCGACGGCGATCGACGGCAGTGCAGTGTTGACGACGGCGATGTCGAGCATGAGCATCGCCGTCGTCACGCACACCACCAGTAGCGTGATCCGTTTCGTCGCGGTACTTCTCGCGGGGATCGGTGTGGTCATGGAAGATCCTTCCGTGTCGAGGTGTGTGGACCTCGGCCACGGTGCGCCGCGTCGCTTGGGACGAACCGGGTGTACTTCTTGGACGGCCGAGAGAGCCGTCGACGTCTCCCCTCGGAGGGCTCCGGGGATCACACACCGATCACGGCGGGGTCACGGGGCGGTCGCAACGCCGCTCGGAAACCGGACACACCCCCTTCTACCTGGGGTAAATGCGGAGAATTCGACCGACTGTCCGATATCGTCGTTGCGAAGCATCCGTCCCGGCTCGTCCGGAGCATTCGAGAAGGCAGGCCATGCGATCCTCCACCTCAACCACAGGTCGGCATCGCCTCGGCATGGAAAACGGTGTTCACTGCATCCTCATCCCCGAGGTCGCTGCCGCCCTCGCCGAGCACCGGCGGAACTGGTTCACCGCGCTGCTGACGAACGCGCGCCACAGCCACGCCGCGATGCGCAAGCGGGCCACGGCCCTGCCCGCGCAGTGGGCCACTCCCGCCGTGGGATGAGCTCGCCGTGAGTTGAGCACCTGCCATCGACGACACACGAAGACCGGCCCCCTCCGATTCGGAGGGGGCCGGTCCCGTCGTGGCCCGGGAGCCACTGTGCCGCAGCAACGATGACCCCGGGAACGCGGACGACCCCGCACCGAATGGTGCGGGGTCGTCCGTCGAAGCGCTGTATCAGGCGTTACCCGACAGCTTCTCGCGCAGAGCGGCGAGCTGGGCGTCGCTCGCGAGCGATCCACCGGTGGTCTCCGGAGCCGCCTCGGCACCCGACTCGGAGGAGTAGTTGCTACCGGACACGCCGGCTGCAGCCTCGGCAGCCTCGTCGGCAGCCATCTTCTCGATCTGAGCGGTGTGCATCTTGTGGCGACGCTCGGCCTCCGCGTAGCGGGACTCCCACTCCTCACGCTGCTTCTCGTAGCCCTCGAGCCATTCGTTGGTCTCGGGATCGAAGCCCTCGGGGAAGATGTAGTTGCCCTGCTCGTCGTAGCTGTCGGCCATGCCGTACTTCGACGGGTCGAACTCGGCCGTGTAGTCCTCGTTCGCCTGCTTCAGCGACAGCGAGATACGACGACGCTCGAGGTCGATGTCGATGACCTTGACCATCGCGTCGTCGCCGACGGCAACGACCTGGTCCGGGACCTCGACGTGGCGCTCGGCCAGCTCGGAGATGTGGACGAGGCCCTCGATGCCCTCCTCGACGCGGACGAACGCGCCGAACGGAACGAGCTTGGTGACCTTGCCCGGCACGATCTGACCGATCGCGTGGGTGCGGGCGAACTGACGCCACGGATCTTCCTGCGTCGCCTTGAGCGACAGGGAGACACGCTCGCGGTCGAGATCGACGTCGAGAACCTCGACGGTGACCTCGGTGCCGACCTCGACGACCTCGGACGGGTGATCGATGTGCTTCCAGGACAGCTCGGAGACGTGCACGAGGCCGTCGACACCGCCGAGATCGACGAAGGCGCCGAAGTTGACGATGGAGGACACGACGCCCTTGCGGACCTGGCCCTTCTGGAGCTGGTGCAGGAACTCGCTGCGGACCTCGGACTGGGTCTGCTCGAGCCATGCGCGGCGCGACAGGACCACGTTGTTGCGGTTCTTGTCGAGCTCGATGATCTTGGCCTCGATCTCCTTGCCGACGTAAGGCTGGAGGTCGCGGACGCGACGCATCTCGACGAGCGACGCGGGCAGGAAGCCACGCAGGCCGATGTCGAGGATCAGGCCGCCCTTGACGACCTCGATGACGGTGCCCTTGACGGCCTCGTCCTTCTCCTTGAGCTCCTCGATCGTGCCCCAGGCGCGCTCGTACTGAGCACGCTTCTTGGACAGGATCAGACGGCCTTCCTTGTCCTCCTTGGTGAGAACAAGAGCCTCGACCTCATCGCCCACCGACACGACCTCGTTGGGGTCGACATCGTGCTTGATGGAGAGCTCGCGGGACGGGATGACGCCTTCGGTCTTGTAACCGATGTCGAGCAGCACCTCGTCGCGATCGACCTTGACGATGGTGCCCTCGACGATGTCGCCATCGTTGAAGTACTTGATCGTGGCGTCGATGGCGGCGAGGAAATCCTCGGCGGAGCCGATGTCGTTGACGGCTACCTGCGGCGAGGTGACGGTGGTGGAGGCCATGTGTTGAGTTGCTCCGGACGGGTTGATAGTCGGTTGGTCAAATTCGGTCGGGCACGTGAAACACCCACTGCGATACGGCGATGTGCGAGTCACGGCGAGTTCCTCGCTCGGCCCTGGAGCCGAACTGCGGACACTCGCGATCACCAGGCTACGCGCTTCGAGGGGACCCGGGCAAACCGATATCGGGGCCACTCCCCCGCACCCGATAGGCTCACACCCATGCCGGGCTCCGCGAACACTCCTTTTCCAGACCTTTCGGGCGCCCCGGAGGGAACCGACGACGAGGCCGCGCGGCACGCGGACGCCGAGACGATCCTCGGCGAGACCCGACCCACCCGGACCCGCCTCGGCTCCCTCGAGAGCGAACGCGCGAACCGGGTCTGGTGGGACGCCGACACCGACGACTACCACCGCACGCACGGCGAGTTCCTCGGCGTGGACTCGGCCGCCGGGGAGTTCGTGTGGTGCCCGGAGGGCCTGCACGAGGGCGATGTGCAGTTGCTCGGCCCGGTTGCCGGACGCGACGTCCTCGAACTCGGGTGCGGTTCGGCACCGTGCGCCCGCTGGCTCACCGGGCAGGGGGCCCGGGCGGTCGGGCTGGACATCTCCATGGGGATGCTGCAGCGCGGACGCGCTGCGATGACCGGTTCCGGCCCGACGGTTCCGCTCGTACAGGCCGGCGCCGAGAACCTGCCGTTCGCCGACGGAAGCTTCGACATCGTGTGCTCGGCGTTCGGCGCGGTGCCCTTCGTCGCCGATTCCGCCCGGGTGATGCGCGAAGTGGCGCGGGTGCTGCGACCCGGCGGGCGATGGGTGTTCTCCGTGAACCACCCGATGCGGTGGATCTTCCCCGACGATCCGGGCGAACAGGGCCTGGTCGCGATGTTCCCGTATTTCGACCGGACCCCCTACGTCGAGGTGGACGCGACGGGCCGGGCGACCTACGCCGAGCACCACCGCACCGTGGGCGATCGGGTGCGCGAACTCGTCGCCGCCGGCCTCGAGGTCTACGACATCGTCGAACCCGAGTGGCCCGAGCATCTCGACCGCGAGTGGGGGCAGTGGAGCCCGCTGCGCGGTTCGATCTTCCCGGGCACCGCCATCTTCTGCAGCCGCAAACCCGCCTGATCCCGACTCACAGCAGCCGGGACAGGAACTCCCGGGTCCGGCTCTCCTTCGGGTCGGCCAGCACCTGGCGGGGATCACCGGCCTCGACGACCACGCCGCCGTCCATGAACACGAGCTGATCGGCGACCTCCCGCGCGAAGCCCATCTCGTGCGTGACGACGACCATCGTCATGCCGCCGTCGGCGAGATCGCGCATCACCGCGAGCACCTCGCCGACGAGTTCGGGGTCGAGGGCCGAGGTGGGCTCGTCGAACAGCATGAGCTTGGGATCCATGGCGAGCGCGCGGGCGATCGCGACGCGCTGCTGCTGGCCGCCCGAGAGCTGCGCGGGATAGGCGTCGACCTTGTCGGCCAGCCCGACCCGCGCGAGCAGGTCCCGGGCCTTCTCGACCGCCTCGTCACGCTTGAGCTTCTTCACGAGGATCGGCGCCTCGATGACGTTCTCGAGCACGGTGCGGTGCGGGAACAGGTTGAAGTGCTGGAACACCATGCCGATGTCGCGGCGCTGTTTCGCGGCGGCCCGCGGGTGCAGTTCGTACAGTTTCGAACCCCGTTCGACGTAGCCGACGAGATCGCCGTCGACGTACAGGCGACCGGCGTCGACGCGTTCGAGGTGGTTGATGCACCGCAGGAAGGTCGACTTGCCGGATCCGGACGGACCGATCAGGCAGGTCACCTGGCCGCGCCCCACCTCGAGCGAGATGCCCTTGAGCACCTTGACGGCGCCGAAACTCTTGCAGACCCGGTCGGCCCGCACCATCGGCGTCTCGACGGACGTCATATGTGTTCCTCCCCCGGTGCGCCGGGCTTCGGCGTCGGCTTGCCGGCCCCGGTGACCGGTACGTTCTGTGCGTCGGCGAGTGCCTGCAACTGACGGGCCGTGAGCTGCCGGCTCAGGCCCTTCGAGTAGTGCCGCTCGAGGTAGTACTGGCCGATCATGAGCAAGCTGGTGATCGCCAGGTACCAGGTCGCGGCGACGAGCAGCAGCGGGATCGGCTGGAAGTTCGCACCCGAGATGTCGCGGGCACGGCCGTACAGCTCGAGGCTGTAGGGCACGGCGGCGACCAGCGAGGTGGTCTTGAGCATGCTGATCAGCTCGTTGCCGGTCGGCGGGATGATGACCCGCATCGCCTGCGGCAGGACGGTGCGGCGGATGGTCTGCGACCACGACATGCCGAGCGCCGTGGACGCCTCCAGCTGCCCCTCGGGCACGGAGGTGATGCCGGCGCGCACGATCTCCGCCATGTAGGCCGCCTCGTTGAGTGCCAGGCCGATGACGGCGAACAGGAACGCCGCGTTCAGGCCCTGCACGTCGATGTGGACGAACTGGTGGACGAACGGGATCCCGAGGTCGATCTGTTTGTAGATCGACGGGAACAGTCCCCACAGCACGAGCTGGACGTACACCGGGGTACCGCGGAAGACCCACAGGTACAGCCACGCGACGGAACGCAGCACGGGATTCGGGGACAGTCGCATCACCGCGAGCACCACGCCGAGGACGACGGCGATGGCCATGGCGAGCACCGTCAGCTGCACGGTCTTCCATGCGGCTGCGGTGATGCGGGCGTCGAACAGGTACTGGGCGTAGATGTCCCAGCGGTAGGCCTCGTTGGTGGCCGCTCCCCAGGCGAACAGCCCGAGTGCGATCAGGACGATCGCGCCGGAGATCCATCGTCCGGGATGTCGCAGGGGTACTGCGCGTATCGGCTCCGGTTCGTCCGGTCGCGGTTCCGCGGATCTCGCGGACGTGGACTCGCTCATGGTTCCCTTTCTCAGCTCGTCGCGCCGTTGATCTGCGACGTGGTGATCGCGCCGTCCTCCATGCCCCAGCGCGCGGTGATCTCGTCGTACGCACCGGAGTCGATGAGGTACTGCACTGCCTGCTGCAGTACGGGACCGAACGGCGACCCCTTCGCGACGACGAATCCGTAGGGCGCGGCGTCGAAGACCTCACCGGCCGGTTCGAGTCGTTCCTCGCTGCGGGCGATGACGTACGCCGTGACCGGCGAGTCGGCGGACAGTGCGTCCACCCGGCCGAGGATGAGGGCATTGGCAGCCTCGTCCTGGCTGTCGTACTTGACCTTGTCGATGGGCGGCAGCCCGCGGGCGACGCATTCCTCGCTCTTCGCGGGGACCTCCTCGAGGTCCTCGATGGTGGTGGTCTGTACCGCCACCCGCAGTCCGCACGCGTTGTCGGGGTCGACGGATTCGCCGGTGCGCTGCGCCCACTGCACCCCGGCGCTGTAGTAGGTGACGAAGTCGACCGATTCCTCGCGTTCCTTCGTGTCGGTGAACGACGACGAGCCCATCTCGAAGGTGCCTGCCTGGACGGCCGGGATGATCCGGTCGAAGTCGGCTTCGTTGAGCACCGCCTCGAGTCCGAGGACGTCGCCGAGGGCCTGGACGAGTTCGACGCCGAAGCCGACGATGGTGCCGTCGTCGTCCTTGAACTCGTTGGGGGCGTACGGGACGTTCACCCCGACCTCGAGGGTGCCGCCGTCGGCGATGTCGGGCGGCAACCGGTTCGCGATGGCGTCGACCTTCTCGACGGTGACGCGGTCGCCGGGCGGCACGGTCGATTCGCTGTTCACCACGCACCCGGTCGCGAGGGCGAGCACCGCCGCTCCCGCCGCCAGCCTGCTCAGGGTCCGGACACGACGACGCCCCCACGAGGTCGCGCGGCGGGTGTGCACTGCTCGATTCACAGTCGCACAGTATCCAACCCGGGAGGGGTCCGAATGCAAACCCGAAGCTCAGGCTTCGAGGCGGGCGATGACGGCGGCGGTGAACTCGTCCGTCGACGCGGTGCCACCGAGGTCGGCGGTCGCGACACCCGCCGCGACGGTCGCGCGCACTGCGTCCTCGATGGCGCGGGCGGCCGCGGAGAATTCGATGTCCGCGCGTGCACCGACACGGTCGAGAAGCATGGCGGCGGAGAGGATCAGCGCGATCGGGTTGGCGCGGCCCTGCCCGGCGATGTCGGGTGCGGCGCCGTGCGCGGCCTGGGCCATGGCCTTGGTGCGCGACGCGTTGATAGACGCCGCGGTGCCGAGCGAGCCGGACAGTTCGGCGGCGAGGTCGGACAGGATGTCGCCGAACATGTTCTCCGTCACGATCACGTCGAAGTCGGCGCCGCGGCGGACGAGCAGCGCGGCCATCGCGTCGACGTGCTGGTCGTCGACGGTGACGCTCGGGTAGAGACGACCCACTTCCTGACACACGTCCCGGAACAGGCCGGTCGTGCGGGCGAGCACGTTGGCCTTGTGCACGATGGTCACGCGCTTGCGGCGACGCGACGCGAGGTCGAAGGCGGTGTGCGCGATGCGTTCACAGGCGGCGCGGGTGATCACTCCGACCGCGAGGGCGATGTCGGGTGTGGGCATGAACTCGCCGCTGCCGACGGCCATGTTCCGGTCGGCGTAGAAACCCTCGGTGTTCTCCCGGACGACGACGAGATCCATCTTCGGTGACACCGACGCCGCTCCCGGCAGTGCGCACGCCGGCCGGATGTTCGCGTACAGGTCGAAGTGCTTGCGGATCCGGCCGCCCGGAGTGAGCTGACCCCGGAACTCGGGTGGGTACGAGGCGCTGTCGTGCGGGCCGAGGATCCACGCGTCGAGCTCCGTGAGGGTGTCGAGGGTGACCTGCGGCAGCGGGTTACCGTGCGTCTCGATCGCGGAGGCACCGACGGGCAGCGGCACCCAGTCGACTGCGACCCCGGCTGCCGCGACGGCGGTATCGACGATCCTGCGGGTCGCCGGCACGATCTCGGGACCGATGCCGTCCCCCTCGAGAAGTCCGATGCGATGAGTCTGAAGCGTTGCGGTGTCGTCGGTCACCCGGTCATCATTGCCTACCGTGGTCCAGTCGGTGGAACTCCTCCTCGACGCCCCGCTCGACACGGCGGTGCGCGACGAGTGGACCCGGCTGCTCGACGCCGGTCTGCACAGTCAGGGACGCGTCCTTTCCGAATCCAACCGCCCGCACGTGACGATGTTCGTTGCGCATGCCGTGCCGGACGAGCTCGAGGACGCGCTGCGAGCCGCCATCACGGTCCGGCGGATCACCCTCCGGCTCGGTGGCGTGGTGATCTTCGGTGGCCGGTACGCGACGCTCGCCCGCACGGTCGTGCCGTCGATCGAACTGCTCGAACTCCAGGCACGGGTGTTCGAGGTACTCGCGGAGTGCCCCGGGATCCCCGCGCACATCCGGCCGGGCGAGTGGACGCCCCACGTCACCCTCGCGCGGCGGGTGCCGGCCGCGCGCATCGGTGCGGCAGTTCTGGCGGCGCAGACGCCGGAACGGCAGCTGACCGGGTCGAGCGCAGGAGTGCGGCGCTGGGACGGCGAGGCCAAGCGGGAGTGGCTGCTCACCTGAGCAGAGGTCGGTGCGCGGTTCAGAAGCGGTAGTCGCCGAACTGAGTCACTTCCATGTGGGTGTCGGGCGTGCGTTCGGTGAGGGCCAGCACGTCGAGGAGGAGGAAGACCGCCAGAAGTACGAGGACCAGCAGGATCATGCCTCGAGCCTGCCGCGCCGAGGTCCCACCCGACAGTGGCAGAGTAGTCGGAAAACATCGATTTTCTGCCACCGCGGTGTCACACTGGGTTGCGTGTCCGGAACACCTGGAACCACCGGCCGGCTCGAGAAGGTGGTCGTCCCCGTCCTCCCCTATGTCGAGACCTTCGAACTCGGCGTGGCGTGCGAGGTGTTCGGCTTCGACCGCTCCGACGACGGCCTGCCCACCTACGACTTCCACCTCGTCGCCGCGACCTCCGATCCGGTGCGCACCCGCTTCGGCTACACCATCGAAGTGCCTCACAGGCTCGATCTCCTCGACGACGCCGACCTGATCCTCCTGCCGGCGGTGAACAGCGACGGCATCGCGCTCGACGACGAGCGCCTCGAACCGTTGTTCGCGAAACTGCGGGCCGCCGTCGACCGCGGCGCGCGCGTGGCGAGCATGTGCACCGGGGCGTTCATCCTCGGCGCGGCCGGGTTGCTCGACGGGCGTCGCTGCACGACCCACTGGATGCACGCCGATCGTCTCGCCCGGACGTATCCGACGGCGCAGGTAGACCGGGACGTGCTCTACGTCGACGACCATCCGGTCCTCACCGCCGCGGGCACTGCGGCCGGCATCGACCTGTGCCTCCACATCGTCCGTTCCGCCCAGGGCGCCCAGGTCGCCAACATGATCGCCCGGCGCATGGTGGTGCCACCGCACCGCGACGGTGGGCAGGCCCAGTACGTCGCGATGCCGCTGCCCGAATGCAAGGACGAGTCGCTCGCGCCGTTGCTCGACTGGATGAGCGAGCACCTCGACCGGGAACTCCCGGTGGCCGCGCTGGCGCAGAAGGCGCACATGTCGGCGCGCACCTTCGCGCGGCGGTTCGTCGCCGAGGTCGGGGTCACGCCCGCGCGCTGGCTCCGCGACCAGCGGGTCCTGGCCGCGCAGCGCCTGCTCGAGGAAACGGACCTTCCGATCGACGTGGTGGCCGACCGCGTCGGTTTCGGCACCGCTGCCGTGCTCCGTCAGCATTTTCTGCGCCTGCGGCAGACCACTCCGCAGGCCTACCGCCGGACCTTCCGGCGGTCCGTCGAGCCCGTCGGCGTGGAACGCCGCAACGAGGTCGGCGTGGGACGCCGCAGTCGGGTCGGTGGGGAACACCACGAGCCGGTCGGCGTGTGACGCATCCCTCGATCGGCACCTCCCGACAGCACCCCCGGATCGGACACGTCACGTAGCGTGGCGGAAGAAACCCCGTCACGACGCGTGACGGCGGGAACGAACGGGAAGAAACAACGGCGGCCGGATGTTGGACCCGTCGACACGCCCGACCGAAAGGATTTCCGTGGCAACCAAGGCTCTCACCCAGCAGGACTTCGACGAGGTCGTCACGAGCAACGACATCGTGCTCGTGGACTTCTGGGCCGACTGGTGCGGCCCCTGCAAGCAGTTCGCCCCCACCTTCGAGGCATCGTCGGACAAGCATCCCGACGTCGTGCACGCGAAGGTCGACACCGAGGCCGAGCAGGCCATCGCGGCGGCGGCGAACATCCGCTCGATCCCCACGATCATGGCGTTCCGCGAAGGCATCCTCGTCTACAACCAGGCCGGTGCTCTTCCGCCCGCCGCGCTCGAGGATCTCGTCTCGCAGGTCAAGAACCTCGACATGGACGATGTGCGCAAGCAGATCGCGGAGGCTCGCGCCGAGCAGGGCTGACCCACTCGCGTCGACGGCGCCCGTCCCCGGTGATCCGGGGGCGGGCGCCGTCGTCCGTACGGTGTGGACCTGCGGCCGGTGTCCCTGCAACTCGGTGTCCGCGACTCAGTGCGCCGCGGCGTCCCAGCTGCGGCCGTAACCGACCGAGACCTCGAGCGGCACCGACAACTCGATGACGGAGTCCATCTTGTCGCGCACGAGCGCCTCGACCTGTTCGCGCTCGGCCTCGACCACTTCGAGCACGAGTTCGTCGTGCACCTGCAGCAGCATCCGCGACCGCAGTCCGGCCTCGCTCAGTGCCTTCTGCACGTCGATCATCGCGACCTTGATGATGTCGGCGGCCGTGCCCTGGATGGGGGCGTTGAGCGCGGCGCGCTCGGCGACCTCCCGGCGCTGCCGGTTGTCGCTGTTGAGGTCGGGCAGATACCGGCGGCGACCGTAGAGAGTGGAGGTGTAGCCGACCTTGCGGGCCTCCTCGACCACGTTGTAGAGGTAGTCGCGCACGCCGCCGAAGCGGGTGAAGTAGGCCTCCATCTGCTCGCGGGCCTCGTCGGTGGAGATCTTCAGCTGCTGGGCGAGCCCGTAGGCGCTCAATCCGTAGGCGAGGCCGTAGGACATCGCCTTGACGCGGCGACGCAACTCCGGGGTGACCTCCTCGAGCGGCAGCCCGAACGCCCGCGATGCCACGAAGGTGTGCAGGTCCTCGCCCGTGCGAAATGCCTCGATGAGCCCCTCGTCGGCCGACAGGTGCGCCATGATGCGCATCTCGATCTGGCTGTAGTCGGCGGTGAGCAGAACGTCGAATCCGTCGCCCACCACGAAACCGTCGCGGATCCGGCGACCGGCCTCGGTCCGCACCGGAATGTTCTGCAGGTTCGGCTCGGTCGACGAGAGCCGGCCCGTCGCCGCGACGGTCTGGTTGAAGGTGGTGTGGATGCGACCGTCGTCGGCGATGGACTTGATGAGTCCGTCGACGGTGGTCTTCATCTTGGTGTGCTCACGGTGCGCGAGCAGGTGTTCGAGGAAGGGATGGCCCGTCTTGTCGAACAGGTTCTGCAGGGCGTCGGCGTCGGTGGTGTAGCCGGTCTTGGTCTTCTTCGTCTTCGGCATCTCGAGCTCGTCGAACAGCACCACCTGCAGCTGTTTCGGCGAGCCGAGGTTGATCTGCTTGCCGATCACCTCGTAGGCGGCGTTCGCGGCGGCGGCGACCTGGGCCGCGAATTCGGACTGCAGGTCGTGCAGGTGCGTCGAGTCGACGGCGATGCCGGTGGCCTCGAGTTCTGCGAGGACCTCGAGCAGGGGCAGTTCCATCTCGGTGAGCAGGCGCACCGATTCGATGTCCCCGAGTTCGGTGTCGAGGGCCGCGGCGAGGTCGACGACGGCGCGCGCCGCGAGGATCTGGGACTCGGCCGCCTGCGCGTCGGCGGAGTCCTCGTCGTCGAGCAGCGAGAGTTGTTGCGCGCCGGCGTCTTCCACCCGCAGCTCACGCTTGAGGTAGCGCAGCGACAGGTCGTCGAGCTTGAACGAGCGCTGCCCGGGCCGCATCAGATAGGCGGCGAGCGCGGTGTCGCTGGTGATGCCGGCGAGCGTCCAGCCGCGTCCGCGCAGCGCGTGGATGGCGAACTTCGCCTCGTGCACGGCCTTCTCCACGGCGGGGTTCGCGAGCCATGCGGCGAGGGCGTTCTCGTCCTCGGGGGTGAGCGCCACGGTGCTCACGTAGGCGCCCTCACCGTCGGCTCCGGCGACGGCGATCGCGGTCGCGTCGCCGCCGTAGGGGGTGCCGGTGCCCACCACGGCGAGGCCGTGACGTCGACCCGCCGGGGCGTGTTCGGCGAGCCAGTCGCCGAGGGCACCCGGCTCGACGATCCCGCCGCGCACCTCGAAACCCTCCTCGGCCTCGGGCTCGGCCGAGGAGAGCGTCTCGAACAGCCGGTCGCGCAGCACCTTGAACTCGAGGTCGTCGAACAGGCGGTGGATGCGGTCGCGGTCCCACGGGGCGAGGGCGAGCTGTTCGGGGGTGTACGGCACGGCCACGTCGCGCACCATCTCGGTGAGCTGGCGGTTGAGCAGCACGTTGGACAGGTTCTCCCGGAGCGCGTCGCCGGTCTTGCCGCGCACCTCGTCGACGCGGTCGACGAGTCCGCTCAGGCTTCCGTATTCGCGGATCCACTTCGCGGCGGTCTTCTCGCCGACGCCGGGGATGCCGGGCAGGTTGTCGCTCGGGTCGCCGCGCAACGCCGCGAAGTCCGGATACTGCTGGGGAGTGAGTCCGTACTTCTCCTCCACCGCCTCGGGAGTGAACCGCGTCAGATCGGAGACGCCGCGCCGCGGATACAGCACCGTGATGTCGTTGTTCACGAGCTGGAGCGCGTCGCGGTCGCCCGTGACGACGAGCACCCGGAAGCCCTGGGCGTGCGCCTGTGTCGCGAGCGTGGCGATGATGTCGTCGGCCTCGTAGCCCTCGATCGCCATCACCGGGATCCCCATCGCGCCGAGGACGTCCTTGGTGAGGTCGATCTGCCCCTTGAAGTCGTCGGGTGCGGCGCTGCGCTGGGCCTTGTAGGCGGCGAACAGTTCGGCACGGAAGGTCTTGCGACTGACGTCGAATGCCGCCGCGACGTGCGTGGGCTGCTCGTCGCGCAGCAGGTTGATGAGCATGGAGGTGAACCCGTAGACCGCGTTCGTGGTCTGCCCGCTGTGGGTCTTGAAGTTCTCGGCGGGCAGCGCGTAGAACGCGCGGAACGCGAGGGAATGGCCGTCGAGGAGCAGCAGGGTCGGGCGGTCGTCGGTGGCCGCGGTGGACGTCGCGGAAGTGGATGCACGGGTCACGCGTGTCAGTCTAGGGACCGAGGACGACAGCGTCGGCCACACCGCCCGACCGGTGCCTCTCCGGCATGCGTGAACACTCGTTGTCCGAAGAAACGAGACCGAAACGTCCGGGTGATCCAATTTTTCCCGTGGACGTGCGATCCAGCCGCTAGAGTCCCCTGTCACGACACCGTAGTCCGGCGTCATCGCGGTTCGCGTCGACGCCCCGGGCGCAGTGCCGCGCTCGATGACAGCGCATCAACCGGGAGGACCTGCGTGGCCCCTACCTCGGGATGTCGGCAACGACCGACCTCGACCCTCCACCGATCGGTCCGCGCCGCACTCGTCACGCTCGCGAGTGTCCTGTTCGTCCTCGTCGGCGCCGGCCTCTCCTCCGCGCAGGATCCACCGGACCCACCCTCACCACCCGCTGACACGGCACCGGCCGCACCCGACGAGGAGTCCGCGGACGGGGTGATCGTCCGCGGAACGCTCAACAATGCCGGAGAACGACTCGACGGTGTCGTCGTCCGTGCGACCACCGAGAGCGGCGAGGTGGTCACCGAGACGGAGTCCGCCGACGGTGGGCGCTGGGAACTCACCGTTCCGCCGGGCACGTACGTCTTCGAGGTCGACACCGAGAGCCTGCCCGACGACGTCACCGTCCAGACCTCGGTGACCCGTGATGTCGCTCCGGGACGGGCGAACACGGTGATCTTCTCGTTCGGGGAGGCGCGTAGCGGTTCGACGGTAGCGTGGGGCGAGACGCTGGTGCGCACGATCGTCGACGGTCTGCGTTTCGGTCTGGTCATCGCGATCGCCGGAGTGGGCCTGAGTCTGATCTTCGGCACGACCGGCCTGACGAACTTCGCCCACGGTGAGCTGGTCACCCTCGGGGCGGTCGCGGCGTGGATCTTCAATGTCACCCTCGGTGTCCAGCTGATACCGGCCACGATCCTGGCGGTGATCGTCGGCGTCATCATCGGCCTGCTCAACAACGCACTCGTCTGGGCTCCGCTCCGGCGCCGCCACACGGGCCTGATCGCCCAGCTGGTGGTGTCGATCGGCCTCGCGATCTCGTTGCGCTATCTCATCCTGGCGTTCTACTCCGACCGCACCCAGCCGTTCGACGACTACCAGGCACAGCAGCAGCTCGTGTGGGGGCCGATCGCGATCACCCCGGTCAACCTCGCGTGCATCGTGCTCAGCCTGGTGGTGCTCGTCGGGGTCGCCCTGCTGCTGCAGCGCACCCGGATCGGCAAGGCGATGCGCGCGGTGGCCGACAACCGCGACCTCGCGGCATCGTCGGGGATCGACGTCGAACACGTCATCCGCTTCGTGTGGGGTCTCGGTGGTGGGCTCGCCGCGCTCGGCGGGGTGCTGTTCGGCCTGTCGGAACTCGGCGGGCGCGTGCAGTGGGAGATGGGTTTCAAGCTGCTCCTGCTGATGTTCGCCGGCATCATCCTCGGCGGCCTCGGCACCGCCTACGGCGCACTGGTCGGCTGCGTCGTGGTGGGACTGCTGGTCCAGTTGTCCACCCTCGTGATCAACCCGGACCTGAAGTACATCGGCGGTCTGCTCGTACTCATCGTCATCCTGGTCATCCGCCCCCAGGGCATCCTCGGCAGTCGGACAAGGATCGGATGACCCATGGATATCGTTTCGGTACTCCAGGTTTCCTTCGCCCAGCTCATCGGCCCGTCGGCGATCTTCTACGCGCTGCTCGCGATCGGCCTGAACCTGCACTACGGCTATGCAGGGCTGCTGAACTTCGGCCAGATCGGTTTCGCCCTCCTGGGCGGTTACGGCGTGGGCATCATGACCGTCACCTACGACCAGCCGTTGTGGGTGGGCATCCTCGTCGGCCTCGCACTGGCAGGTCTGCTCGCGCTCGTCCTCGGCATCCCCACCCTGCGGTTGCGGGCCGACTATCTCGCCATCGCGACGATCGCCGCGGCGGAGATCCTGCGGCTGATGTTCCGCTCGACCGCGTCCGACTCGGTGACCGGATCGACCCGCGGCCTGTGGGGTTTCGCCGACCCGTTCACGTCCCTGAGCCCGTTCGATTCGAGTCGCCAGTACAACCTGCTCGGTATGCGGTTCTACGGCGACGACCTGTGGGCGATGGTTGTCGGCTGGACCCTCGTGCTGTTGTTGTGCGGCCTGGTCTACCTCCTCTCCCACAGTCCGTGGGGGCGGGTCCTCGAGGCGGTGCGTGAGGACGAGGACGCTGCCCGCGCGCTCGGCAAGAACGTCTTCGCCTACAAGATGCAGGCCCTGGTACTCGGCGGCATGATCGGCGGTCTCGGCGGCATCTTCAACGCCCTGCAGACCAAGTCGATCAACCCCGACTTCTACTCGACCGCGCAGACCTTCTTCGCGTTCGGCGCATTGATCCTCGGGGGTGCGGGAACGGTCTTCGGACCGGTGCTCGGCGCCATGATGTTCTGGTTCCTGCTCACCCTCCCGGATGCCTTCCTGCGTCAGGCGATCGCCGGACCCGACCCACTGCTCCCGCTCACCGAACAGCAGGTCGGCGCGATGCGGTACGTGCTGCTCGGCATCCTCATCGCAGTGATGATGGTGTTCAGGCCACAAGGCATCCTGGGAAGCAAGCGGAAGGTGCAACTCGATGCCTGACACGACCCGACCCGACCCGACACCGCCGCGCACGGTCCTCGGCGCGGACGCACGCGCCGCGCTGTTCGCCGGCGTCGACCGCACCCCCGGCGCCGCCAAACCCGACCCGATCCTCGTCGTCGACGATCTGTGCCGCACGTTCGGCGGCCTCAAGGCCGTGGACGTGAGCCATCTCGAGATCCAGCGCTCGTGCATCACCGGCCTGATCGGCCCGAACGGCGCCGGCAAGACCACCCTGTTCAATCTCCTCACGGGCTTCGACCGCCCCGATACGGGCACCTGGGCGATGGACGGCGTCCCGCTCGGCCGGCTCCATCCCCATCAGGTGGCGCGACGCGGGATCGTCCGCACCTTCCAGCTCACCAAGGCGCTGTCGAAGCTGACGGTCCTCGACAACGTCCGCCTCGGCGCCCGGCACCAGACCGGCGAGCGCATGGTCGGCGCACTGCTGCCGTGGACGTGGCGCCACCAGGAACGCGAGATCACGGCGCACGCATACGAACTGCTCGACCGTTTCGGTCTGGCCGCGAAGGCCGACGACTTCGCCGGTTCGTTGTCCGGCGGCCAACGCAAACTGCTCGAGATGGCTCGTGCGCTGATGACCGAGCCGACCGTCGTCATGCTCGACGAGCCGATGGCCGGCGTCAATCCGGCGCTCACGCAGAATCTGCTGGGACACATCAAGACCCTGCGCGACGACGGGACGACGGTGGTGTTCGTCGAGCACGACATGGACGTCATCCGCGACATCTCCGACTGGGTCGTGGTGATGGCGCAGGGTTCGGTGATCGCGGAGGCACCGCCGGACGCCCTGTCGTCCGATCCGGCCGTGGTCGACGCCTATCTCGGCAGTCACCACGACCAGGCACTCGAATTCGACGACGAGGGCAATCCCGTGGGCGCGACCGCCGAACTCGCCGACGCACTCGCGGACGCGGAAGCACAGACCCTCGAGGCCGGAGGCGACCTGTCCGATCCCGATGCGGCGTCGACCGACGCGACGGCCACGACCCTGGAGAAGCCGTGAGCGACAACATCACTCCTGCACCCACCGGGACGACGCCGGCGGAACGTGCCGCGACCCCGGAAGAACATGCGCGCCTGGCGACCGGAGCTCTCCTGCGCGCCGACGATCTCGTGGCCGGTTACTTCCCCGGGGTCGACATCCTGCGCGGTTGCAACTTCTACCTGCGCGACGGTGAGATCGTGGGCATCATCGGCCCGAACGGAGCCGGCAAGTCGACCCTGCTCAAGGCGTTGTTCGGCCTCATCCCCATCCGCAGCGGCATCGTCACGCTCCGCGGGGACGAGATCACCTCGGCGCCCGCACACATCCTGGTGCGCAAGGGGATCGGCTACGTGCCGCAGACGCAGAACGTGTTCCCCTCACTGACCATCGAGGAGAACCTCGAGATGGGGATCTATCTGCGTCCGAAGGACTTCGAGAAACAGTTCGAGCGGGTGGCGTCGTTGTTCCCGTTGCTGTCCGAGCGCCGGAAGGTCAAGGCGGGAGCGCTCTCCGGTGGTGAGCGGCAGATGGTCGCGATGGGCCGCGCGCTGATGATGGAGCCGTCGGTACTGCTCCTCGACGAGCCGTCGGCGGGACTGTCGCCGATGTTCCAGGACGAGGTCTTCATCCGCTGCAAGAAGATCAACGCGGCGGGGGTGTCGATCATCATGGTCGAGCAGAACGCGCGTCGCTGCCTGCAGATCTGCGATCGCGGATACGTTCTCGACCAGGGCCGCAACGCGTACACCGACACCGGCAGCAATCTCATGCACGACCCGAAGGTCGTCGAACTGTATCTCGGCACTCTCGCCGGCAGCCGGGAGAAGCGGAAGGGGTGACCGCCCACCGGCGATCACCCCTTCTCTTACGACCTGCGGGTCACTCCCCCACGATGATGTAATCCTCGGTGGTGAGGGTGTTGTCGGGACCGAACACGAGTCGGCCGTACGAGCCGACACCGGGCTCGCCCGCGTCCACGAAGGTGAGTTCGCCGGTGGCACCGTCGTAATCGATGTCCTCACCCGCGCGGAGAAGGTCGAGGCACTGCTGGTAGCTGGTGCACTTCTCCCCGTCGCGGGTCACCGAGTTGATGTTCGCGGCGATGTCCACCCCGGCGGTCGACCCTGCCTGTTCCGCGGCCAGCGCCGAGACGATCACGGCGTCGTAGGACTCACCGGCGTAGTTGAAGTCGATCAGACCCGGATCGACGCCGAGCAGTCGCTGCTGGAACTCCTCGCCGGTGTCGGTCAGCGGCGTGGTGCCCGCCATGCCGTCGAGCAGCCCCTCGGCGACGTTCTCACCCAGCGCGTTCCCCATGTTGCCGTCGACCCCGAAGACCGCCATGCCGTCGGACGGGCCGATGCCCACCTCGTGCATGCGGGTGATGATCTTCGCCGACTCCTCGAAGCCGATGAGCGCCACCGCATCCGGTGCGAAGTTGGCCACCTGGTCGACCTCCGCGTTGAACGACTGCGCGTTGGGGTCGTAGATGATCTTCTGGATCTGATCCTCCGGGATACCGGCGTCGACGAGATTGGTCACGGTGTTCTCGGCGAGACCGGTGCCGTACGGATCGTTCAGCGCCAGGATCGACACGCGCTGCGCCCCGTCCTCGGCGATCAGCTGCGCGAGCGCCTGCGCCTGCAGCACGTCGGTCGGGGCGGTGCGGAAGTACAACCCGCGGTCGGCGTAGCAGACGAACTGGTCGGAAGTGTTCGCCGGGGAGAACTGCACCACGCCGGCACTGACGATCTTGTCGATGACCTTGAGCGAGACCGACGACGAGGCGGCGCCGACGATCACCTGGGTGCCGTTGGCGAGATGCCGATCGACGGTGGTGTTCGCGGTGTCGGTCGTCGTGTCCCCGGAATCGCCCGGGAACAGTTCGACCGGCTGGTCGAGAACACCGCCCGCGGCGTTGATGTCGTCGACGGCGAGCCGGACGGCAGCGACCTCGGGCGGTCCGAGGAAGGCGAGACTGCCGGTCTCGGGGAGAATCGTGCCGATCTTCAGCGGTCCCGTGGCGGGAGTCGCCCCTGCTGTGGCCTGCTGTGGTTCGCAGTCGGTCTCGACGGTCGTCGCGGCCGCCGACCCCTCGTCACCGGCCGACGTACCGGATGCCGAATCGTCGCTGTCCGAACCACACCCGGCGAGGGCGAGCGTCGCAGCACCGAGTACCGCTACGGCGCGGACCAGAGTCCGTCTTGCCATTCAACTCTCCTTCGAACGCCTGACACCGCATCCGGCGGATTCCGGATGTGGTCGAAACATAGCGGTCCGAAGCACCCTGCGAACCGGGCCGAAATCCTTGTGATACGACCGTTATCTGCGGGGCGGAGATTTGATGTGGCGGTAACGCGCCGGGGCACCGCGAGCACGCGAAACCGGTTCGCGCGCCTAGCCGGAGGTGTCGTCTCCGAGGGTTTCGAGAACGACCACCGCGACCTGCTTCATGGTGGTGCGGCGGTCCATCGCGGCACGCTGGATCCAGCGGAACGCCTCCGGTTCGGTCATGGCGTGCTTCTCCATGAGCAGCCCCTTGGCCCGGTCGACGAGCTTGCGGGTCTCGAAGCGCTCGTTGAGCCCCTGGACCTCACGCTCGAGCTCGCGCAGCTCGGAGAAGCGACTGACGGCCACCTCGATGGCGGGCACGAGATCACTCTTCGAGAACGGCTTGACGAGATAGGCCATGGCGCCTGCATCACGGGCGCGTTCGACGAGTTCGCGCTGACTGAAGGCTGTGAGAATAACCACAGGGGCGATGCGACGCTGTGCGATCTCCGAGGCGGCGTCGATGCCGTCGCGGCGCGGCATCTTGACGTCCATGATCACCAGGTCGGGCCGGAGCTCCTCGGCGAGTTCGACGGCACGCTGCCCGTCGCCGGCCTCACCGACCACCTCGTAGCCCTCCTCGCGCAGCATCTCGACGAGATCGAGCCTGATCAGGGCCTCGTCTTCCGCTACGACGACCCGACGCGGAGTTGGTGTGCTGTCGTGCGGCGCGGAGGTCATGGTCGGGCCTTCCCCTCGGTACTGGCGGTCCCCGGTGCAGGGTCGAACGTAAGAAGGGTACCGGTGCGCGCCCGCTTCGCCCGATCCTCTACAGTGGTGTCCGCAACGCCCCCGTATCCCAATTGGCAGAGGAAACGGATTCAAAACCCGTCCAGTGTGAGTTCGAGTCTCACCGGGGGCACCACTTTTCGGTTCGCGCCACACGGTCGGGGGAAGCGTTCCGCATCCCGTCGATTCCCGCTCCGTTGTCGTAATGTTCCGGCGTGAGTATCTGGGTTCCTGTCGTCGTTGCACTCGTCACCGCGGTGGTGTCGTGGGCGGCTGTACGTCTGTCGCGCGAGCTGTCCCGTCGAAACCTCCGGACCCGGATCGCAGCCGATCTGGCCATCTACAACGGACTCGGCGACGAGTTCCGGAAGCGCCCCCTGCGGGAGAGTGTCGACGCCCGGTTGTGGCAGCTCGCGGCCCAGTCGATGCCGTTGGCGCCGGGATCGCGTCCGAAGCCCCGGATCCGTCGGATCCTGGCCCTGGTCGCCGTGGTGCTCGTCGCCGTCGGAGCGCTCGTGTTCCTGGAACTCGTCTCGGGCATCCGGGAGAACGACTCGGCCCGGGTGGTGCTCGCGCTGCTGAGCGGTGTCGTGGTCGGATTCTCGATTCCCGGTCTGTCCGCCGATCCGGCGGAGTTGCAGGAGCGGCAGCTCATCCGGGCGTTGCGGGAGCGGCGGGCCATGGAACAGTTGCAGAACGGGCAGAGCTCGGCCGCCGGTACTCCCCCCGACCTGGCGGAGACCGCGTAGCTACGATTCTCCGGGTGACCGGTTACGACGAGTTCGACATGTTCGGGGGCCTCGACCCCGCTTCCCTGCCACTGCGCCAGCAGCAGATCCTGGCCGCGATCCGCGACTGGATCGTCGCGCAGGGCTCGTCGCCGAGCACCCGGCAGATCGCCGAATCGGTGGGTCTGCGGTCGACGTCGACGGTCTCGAAGCATCTGAAGAGCCTCGAGGACAAGGGATTCCTCCGCCGCGGGACCGCTGTGGCCCGACAGCTCGACGTACGCCCCTTCCTCGGTGCGACCGGCGGTGAACGCGCCTCCGACGACACCGTGACCGTGCCCGTCGTCGGCGACATCGCCGCAGGCACACCGATTCTCGCCGAGGAACACACCGACGACATGCTCACGCTCCCCCGCGATCTGGTCGGCTCCGGCACCGTCTTCGCGCTGCGCGTGCGCGGCGACTCGATGGTCGACGCGGCGATCTGCGACGGCGACACCGTGGTGGTGCGGCGGCAGCACGAGGCCCACTCCGGTCAGATCGTCGCGGCGATGATCGACGGCGAGGCGACGGTCAAGGTGTACCGGCGCCGCGGCGGCCATGTCCACCTCGAACCGCGGAACTCCGCCTATCCCGTCCTCGACGGCGACGAGGCGGTGGTGCTCGGCACCGTCGTGTCGGTCATGCGCCGCATCTGACCTCGGGTCGGGATCAGCCGCAGATCGGATCGGTGACGACCGGCGGCAGCCCGTCGAGGAGGTCCTGCGCGGGCGGCCCGAGGAGCGGATCGCCGGCGAACCGGCCCAGCGGCGGGCAATCCTGCAGAAAAGGACCGGTCTCCGGTCCGGGCGGGACCCCTTCGGCGAACGCGCCGAGGACGTGCTCCGAGAGCTGCCCTGCCGATCCGTAGGTCGACGCCGCGACCGAGAAATCGGGACCGAACGAGGCGGAGGCGTGGAACGAGCGGTCGTCGCTCCAACCCCACTTCGTGCCGATCACTCCGGCGATCAGCGCCGTGCCGTAGTCCTGCGGATATCCGTCGGCCGCGGTGTCGTAGGCCGTGGCCATCGCGGCGAGCACCGGCGAACCGGGCTCGGTGCGCTTCTTCGTCTCGAGATAGGTGACCATGTCGTGCGTCGACGTGGTGCCCACACCCCAGTAGCCGGGCACGTGGGTGTCGGTGAGCCCGAACTCCGCCGCGGTCGACGAGATCGCCCGGGGGTACTTCGCGTGCAGGCGGTCGGCGATCGCGTCGTTCGACGACCGGATCATCTCGGTCGCGTCGGCGTGGTCCGCGGGATCGCCGTAGGTGAGGACGTACTCGGCCAGGTACATCTTGACGATCGACACGCCGGCGCGGGACTCGTGTTCGTTCGCAGTGCCGGCGCGCAGACCGGTCGGGGTGTGCGCGAACGAGATCTGAGTACTGCTCGGAGCAGCGATCGTGCCGGTGTCGTCCACGATCGGCGCGGGCGCTGCGGAGGCGATGTGACCGCCGAGGGCGGTGAGGGCGGCTACGGCGAGGGCTGTCGCAATCGGGCGCATGCGGGCGGTTACCCCGAAGGGGACGCGCAGTAACGGCCGCGACCTGCACCCGGCCGTTCCTGTCGGTGCCCGCCTCTATAGTTCGGTCGTCCGGGGATCGCTCCGGAACCAGCGACACGAAACGGATCCACCATGTCGATGCCCGCCACTCCGCCCACTCGTCGACCGTGTCGATCGTCCGTCCCGGTGCGCCCCGCTCGCGGACCGGGCTCCCGGGTGATCGCGTGCCGGACGACGATCCCGTTCGGGCGCGACAACGACGGCACGCCCGTCTCGTGGGATCTGTCCGCCGGACGGCACCTGCTGATCCGACGCGACGAGCGCCGCTCGTCGCCCAGCGTGTCGCTCGACCTGATCGCGATGACGACACTGACCGGCGGCACCCACGACCTGGTGGTCGTCGATCCGCACCGCCGTCATCGCTGGCTCGGAGGCTCCGCCTCGCTCCCCACGGGGCCGTGTTGCTGGGCCACCACCACCGATCAGATCACCGACGTGGTCGCCGAACTCGATTCGCCGGTCGTCGGCCCCCCGCGCGTGCTGCTCGTCGCCGATCTCGCCGCGACGGTCGCGGCGCTCGACGACGAGGGGCGCACCCGCCTCGCCCGGGTCGCCGGGGATGCGCGCGAACGCCAGTTGCTGCTCGTCGCCACCACCGCCGACACGAACCCCCGCTGGTACCCCGAGGGCCTGATCGACGCGTTCGACGACGTCGTCGAACGGCGGCGCGAGCAGAGACCGTCCGTCGGACTTCGCTGATCGCCCGAGCGGCCGAGGGACCGGTCGCTCGACACAGAGCAGTGCTCGAATGACACCGAAAAGACCGATCGAGCTGCCACAATCGTTCTACGAACACCTCCCGTAGCGACCCGATGATCGTCACGGCTGCCCGGAGGACGGAACGATGCACGTCGGCAAAGTGGTCATGCTGGTCGTCGGCACTCTGCTCGTGCTCCTCGGTGGCGCCGCCGCGATCGGAGCACTCGTCCTGGGGTGGTTCTTCGTCGTCCAGCGCGCCGACGGTTTCATCACCGGTCCGGAAGGGACCCTCCGGACGCAGACGCACGCATTGGTGTCCGAGCGCCTCGACCTCGTCACCGACGACCAGAGTCCCACGGGTCTGCGCAGTGAGGACATCGGCCGACTGCTGGTGCAGGCCACCGCAACCGATCCCGCATCGGCGGTGTTCGTCGGGATCGCCCCCGTCGGGGAGGTCGAGTCCTATCTCTCGGGCATCGCCCACACCGTCGTGACCGATCTGCGGTTCGAGCCGTTCGATGCCACCTACCGTGACGTGCCCGGTGGTGACACCCCGGCTGCCCCTTCCGCGCAACAGTTCTGGGTCGCGTCGGCGGAGGGGACCGGCACTCAGCAGGTGGAGTGGGATCTGCGCGACGGCACATGGACCGTGGTGGTGATGAACGCCGATGCGTCCGCGGGAATCGGCGTGGACGTGCGGGCCGGAATCCACATCGACCTGCTCGGACCGGCCGTGCTCGCGCTCCTGGTCATCGGACTCGTTCTTCTCGCCGTCGGTGTCCCGTTGCTGCTCGCCGGCGCCGTCGGACTCGGTCGCCACGGCCCTCCGCCGCCCGGTCCGGTGTCCGCTCCCGTCACCGGCACGACTCCGGTCACCGCCCCTCCGCCTGCGCCGGCGGTGCCCTATCCGGTGCATCTGCGGGGCGATCTCGACGAGCCGTTGTCGCGGTGGTTGTGGCTGGTGAAATGGCTGTTGGCGATCCCTCATTTCATCGTGCTGTTCTTCCTGTACATCGCATTCGTCGTGGCTACCTTCACGGCGGGGATCGCGATCCTGTTCACCGGTCGTTATCCGCGCGCACTGTTCGACTTCGACGTCGGTGTGCTGCGGTGGACCTGGCGGGTCGCCTTCTACACCTACTCAGCACTGGGTACCGACAGGTATCCGCCGTTCAGCCTGCACCGCACCGACTACCCGGCCGACTTCGACGTCGGGTATCCGGAACGGCTCTCCCGTGGGCTCGTCCTGATCAAGTGGTGGCTGCTCGCGATCCCCCATTACGTCGTACTGGCCGTGCTGGCCGGAGGGTGGATGGGCGGGTGGACCCTCGGTATCGCGGCCGGCGACGGCAGCGACGGTGCTACCGGGAACGGCACGTGGGCCTTCGGATCGCTGCTGGGCGTGCTGGTGTTGTTCGCCGCGATCGTGCTGCTGTTCACCGGCACCTATCCGCGATCGCTGTTCGACTTCGTCATGGGCATCAACCGGTGGCTGTACCGGGTGTGGGCGTATGCGGCACTGATGCGCGACGAATACCCGCCCTTCCGTCTGGACCAGGGCGCGCGCGAGCCGATCGAGCAGGTCGCGACCACGCTCTCGGCCGGCGCCGACGAACCGTGATCGTCTGACATCACCCGCACCTCGCTCACCGGCGGCCTCCTGGCCGTGGCAACCACCGCAGTCCTGACCGCGGAATCGCCGATACGGATGATCCAAACCCTGCTCGTCGTCTTCGGTGCTGCCGTCGACATGGTCGCGATGCCCGCCGGGATCACCGCCCTACAAATCGGTCGACGCTGTGCAACTTCCGGACCGGCACTTCTGGTCGCAGCCGTCGGAGCGACCATCGGATCCTGGTCGATCCATTGAGCGACGAGACCCGCCCGGACGACGTGACGCGCCGACGGGGTGACCCGCCGCAGATATCCGGCCGCCCGGGGCGAGAGGATCGTGCCGGTCGCTCCGACCGACGAGAGTCTGCGGTCGTTTCCTGCGGGCAGATCGGGACCGTCGACCCTTGTGCGACCGACCGATCCGAGCGTGTACTGGCAGGGTCCCGAAACGGCCGGGTCCCGGAAAAGCAGCAGGGTCCGAAACGGCCGTGCCCGCAGCTCGGACAGGCACCGAGGTGATCGTGATGACAGCACACCACCCCATCGTCGCCGGAGTGGACGGATCGAGAGCATCTCTGCAGGCCGTGGCCTGGGCAGCTCGCGAAGCGGATCGGCGGCGACTCCCGTTGTCGCTGATCACCATCGTGTCGGTCCGCAACACCTTCGGTGTCCCGATCGGCATGCCCGCCGGATTCTTCGAGCAGGAGGAGTCCGAGGGACGCGAGATGCTTCTCGACGCCGCCGAGTTCGCACGTCGAGCGGTACCCGAGCGTGAACTCGACATCGAGACCCACCTGTGCACCGGTTCCCCGTCGCTCGAACTGGTGGACCGGTCGAAGTCGGCGTCGATGGTGGTCGTCGGGGCCGGGGACAACCGGTTCGGCTGGGAGCGGTTCGGTTCGGTCAGCCGAGCGGTGGTGACGCACACGCACTCCCCGGCCGTGGTGGTCCGTAAACTGCCGCATGTCGACGTCAACGACATCTCCGGTCCTGTGGTCGTCGGAGTCGACGGTTCGGAACACAGTGTGCGCGCGGTGTCCGCCGCGTTCGAGGAGGCCTCGCTGCGCGGCACCGACCTGGTGGCCGTCCATGCGTGGTCGGACCTCGATGTGCGCGGCCCGTTCCGATTCCGAATCGACTGGGACAGCGTGGAGAACAAGGAACGGGCACTGTTGTCGGAGAGCCTCGCCGGACACTGCGAGGAGTTCCCCGACGTGCGGGTGCACCCGGTGGTGGTGCTGGACCAGCCCTCCCACTATCTGGCGTCGCATGCTGCCGACGCGCAGCTGCTCGTACTCGGCCGTCGCGGTCGCGGCGGGTTCCCGAGTCTGATGCTGGGGTCCACCACCTGGGCGCTGCTGCACACGGTGACGTGCCCCGTCATGGTCGTCCCGTAGAGCGCGCGGCGCCCCTGACGAAGGACGGTTCCCCGCCGGTCATGTCCCGGCGCGCCGGGCGCGGTCGAGCAGGATGCGTTGTTCCGCTCGCGCGACCGTTCGCCGCGTCTGCGCTGCTGCGTCGGGCGCGACCGACACGGAGGTGATGCCGCGCCGGACGAGATGTTCGGCGAGTTCGGTGCTCGTCGACACGGCCTGACCGCACAGCGACGTCGTCAGTCCCGCGGCGGAGGCGCGCTCGATGATGTGGTCGATCGCGTCGAGCACCGCCGGGTCGAGGGTGTCGAACAGGTCCTTGCACACCTCCGAGTCCCGGTCCACGCCGAGCATCAACTGCGTGAGGTCGTTGGTTCCGATGGACACGCCGTGGATGCCGAGCTTCGCGTATTCCGGCAACCAATAGACGACCGACGGGACCTCGGCCATGATCCAGCGCTGCATGCGCTGGTCGGAACCGAGCGGATGCCGGTCGAGTTGGGCGAGGCAGTCCCGCAGCTCCCAGCGGGTGCGCACGAACGGGATCATCAGATGCACGTTCGGGTGTGTGCTCCGAACCCGGTGCAGCACATCGAGATCCAGGGAGAACAGTTCCGGATCCCGGATGTACCGGAAGCACCCGCGGTAACCGATCATCGGGTTCTCTTCGTGGGGTTCGACCTCACCACCCTCGAGATCGGCGAATTCGTTGCTGCGCAGGTCGATCGCGCGGTACACGACCGGACGCGGGGCGAACGCCGCCGCGATCCGCGCCAGGCCACCCGCCATCTTCTCCACGTACTCGTCGCGGCGTCCCTGCGCGATCATGTGCGAAGGGTGTTCGCCCGCGAGCGCTTCGGTGATCATGAACTCGGCACGGAGCAGACCGACGCCGTCGACATCGGTCGCGGCGACCGACTCCGCGGCATCCGGAGTCGCGAGATTGACGTAGACCGCTGTGGCCGTAACGGTTTCGGCGGCGACGGCCGACGCCGCAGACGCGGATACCGTCGCGACGGGCCGTTCCGCCGTGTGGACTGCGCCGTCGAACACCACACCGGCGTTGCCGTCGACGGTGATCAGCTGCCCGTCCTTCAGATCCTTGGTGGCGGTACGTGCACCGACCACGACGGGCTTGCCGAGTTCGCGTCCGACGATGGCCGCGTGGCAGGTGATACCACCACCGTCGGTGACGATGCCGCCGGCGCGGCGCAGAATCGGCAACCAGTCGGGTCTGGTCATCGGCGCCACGATGATCTCGCCGTCGCTCAGCTTCTTCCCGTCGACCAGTTCGTGCAGCACCCGCACTCGGCCGGTCGCCGTCCCGGGGCCGGCACCGAGACCGGTCAGCAACGCTCGTGCCTCGCCGTTTCCGGACGGGGCGGGCGTCGCCGGTTGATCGAGCGTGGTGATCGGGCGGGTCTGCACGATCCACAACTCGTCGTTCGCGAACGCGAATTCGAGGTCCTGGGGGCGCCCGTAGTGCTCCTCGACTCCGGCGGCCAAGCGCGCGACGCGCAGGAGCTGATCGTCGTCGAGCACCCGGGTGCGGCGCGTGGGATCGACGGCGACGCGACTGTCCCCGCTGTCGGTGGAGGTGATGCGGAACTCCTGATGGCCGAGATGCACGTCGAGCACCTCGAAGCCGTCCTTCGCAACGACATAGGTGTCGGGTTCGACCTGCCCGCCGACGACGACCTCCCCGAGACCGAGAGCTGCCTCGATGACGATGCGATCGAGTTCGCCCGTGCGCGGGTCGGCCGTGAAGGCCACGCCCGACGACTCGGACTTCACCATCACCTGGACCACCACCGCGATGGACGGTTCGTCGGTCACCCCGCGCAACCCTCGGTAGGTGCGGGCGCGTTCGGACCACAACGAGGCCCAGCACGCCTGCACCGCGCGGATCACCGCGTCCGCACCGATGATGTTCGTGTACGACTCGTGGATCCCGGCGAACGACGTGTCGGAGGCGTCCTCTGCGGGAGCCGACGACCGCACCGCGACCGGCACGTCGGGACCGAGGCTCTCGTAGGCGGAGACGATCGCCGCGCGCATCCCGGCCGGGACGGTCGAACCCGTCACCAGGGCGGCGAGTTCCGCGGAGGTGCGGATGAGGGTGGCGTCGTCGATGTCGGGGTCGGGCACGGCCTCGGCGGCCAGCCGGGATCGGATGCCGGCTGCGTCCATCGCGTCGAGATAGGCGGCGGTGGTGACGGCGAACGCCGGCGGTACCGGAAAGCCTGCGCGGGTGAGCTCTCCGAGGTTCGCGGACTTGCCACCGACGGTCGGCGCGTCGGCGGCGCCCACCTCCGCGATCGGTCGGACCCACAGTTCGTGTTCGGTCATCGACGACTCCCCACACTCCCCGCCCGCGTCGACCTTCCGGGCCGGATCGGATACTCGGTCTTCCCATCGTCGCCCCGGCCCGATCGATACCGTAGGGGCAAAGGTCATCATTCCGGGACGGGGACGACCGTGGCCGATCCTCCGCGCACACCTGATCCGCGGGAGCGGAGACGGTTGATCCTGGCTGCGCTGGCGCGACCTGCACTCACCGCGCTCGTGCTGGTCAGCGTGTATTTCGTGGTTCCCCTGGATCAGGTCACCGGCCTGTCCGACGTGCTGTTCCTCGTCGGGGGCGGCGTGGTGGTACTGCTCGTCGGCGGGTGGCAGGTCCACAGGATTCTCGCCGCGGAGTATCCGGCGGTGCAGGCGATCGAGGCGCTCATCAGCGTCGTGTCCCTGCATCTCGTGCTGTTCGCGACCGTCTATCTGCGGATGTCGGTCGTCGCCGCGGACAACTTCTCCGAGCCGCTGTCCCGCATCGATGCGATCTACTTCTGCCTGACCGTCTTCGCCACGGTGGGCTTCGGGGACATCTCCGCCGAGTCCGAGGCTGCGCGCGCTGTGGTGTCGGTGCAGATGGTGGCGAACCTGGTCTTCTTCGCCGTCGGGATCCGGTTGCTCGCGGCCGCGGTGCAGTGGCGGCGGCGCAGTCGCGGTGACACCGAGGGGTGAACGATTCGGATTCCGGCCACCGGATTCCGCGACTTCGTATTCCTGCTGCGGCCTGCAGGGTGATCCTTGTAGGGATGCGACTGTAGGGATGCGACTCCACCGATGCCTGTCGGAGGCCGACATGTTGGATTGGGGAACCGTCGTCGTCGACAGCGTCATGTGGACGGCGAAAGCCTTTGCGATCACCGCCCTGGCCTTCGTCGTTGTGATCGCCGCGATCGTGCGGTTCACGCGCTGGGGTCGCCAGTGGTGGCGTATCGCCGCGTCCTTCTTCGACCCGCGCAACGGTGCCGGCGGTCTTGCCCTGGCCGCGATCGTGTTGCTGCTGACGGTGTTCGCCGTGCGGATGAACGTGTTGTTCTCCTACTGGTACAACGACTTCTATACGGCGATCCAGAATCTGGACGAGTCGGCCTTCTGGCGTTTCATGCGGGTCTTCGCGATCCTGGCGACGATCCATGTGGTGCGAGCGCTCGTCGACTACCTCCTCGGGCAGACCCTCGACATCCGGTGGCGGACACATCTGAACGAACGCCTCGTGGACGACTGGCTGGAGTCGGGTTCGTTCTACAAGGATCGGTTCGTCTCGTCGCCGGTCGACAATCCGGATCAGCGCATCCAGGTCGACATCACGAATTTCGTCACCACCACGCGGGTGCTGTCGATGGGAGCGGTGACGGCGGTGCTGTCGATCGTCAGCTTCACCGGAATCCTGTGGGATCTGTCCGGACCGATCACGATCTTCGGTACCGAGATCCCCCGCGCGATGGTCTTTCTCGTGATCGTCTACGTTCTCGTCACCACAGCAGTCGCGTTCTGGATCGGCCGTCCGTTGATCGTGCTCAACTTCCTGAACGAGAAGCTCGGCGCGACCTACCGGTACGCGCTCGTGCGGGTGCGCGAGTACGGCGAATCCATCGCGTTCTACCGGGGTGAGGGCGTCGAACGCGGTGGGTTGCTCGCGCGGTTCGCCGCGGTGATCCGCAACTGGTGGCGCATCGTGTTCCGCACGCTGAAGTTCAACGGTTTCAACCTGGCGGTCAACCAGACCGCGGTGATCTTTCCGTTCCTCGTGCAGGGTCCCCGTCTGTTCGCCGGCCAGGTGACCCTCGGTGATGTCATGCAGACGAGCAACGCGTTCGGGCAGGTGCACGACTCGCTGTCGTTCTTCCGCGAGTCGTACGACGAGTTCGCGGCGTTCCGCGCGACGACGATCCGTCTGAACGGATTGCTCGACACGACGCATCAGGCCGCCGAGTTGCCCTCGGTCTCGGTGCGGGCGCGGGAGGATCGGCTGGAGTTGACGGATCTGTCGGTGGAGACCCCGGCGGGTGACCCGCTCGTCACGGATCTGTCGCTGGGTGTCGAGGCGGGCGAGGCGCTGCTGGTGCGCGGAGCGTCGGGCAGTGGGAAGACCACCCTGCTCCGCACGATCGCGGGGCTGTGGCCGTATGCGCGCGGTGAGGTCGACCGGCCGGTCGGTGACGGATTGTTCCTGTCCCAGGACCCTTATCTACCGCTGGGCACCCTGCGCGAGGCCGTCGCCTATCCCCGCGCGACGGACCACGACGACGCGGCGATACGCACGGCGCTCGAGACGGTCGCGCTCGGGCATCTCGCCGATCGACTCGACGTGGAGGCCGACTGGGCGCGCACCCTCTCCCCCGGTGAACAGCAACGGCTCGGGTTCGCGCGCATCCTGTTGTCGTCCCCGGCGATCGTGTTCCTGGACGAAGCCACCGCCGCGGTCGACGAGGGTCTCGAGCACACGCTGTACCGGACGATGCGGGAGGCACTGCCGGACGCCGTGATCGTCAGTGTCGGGCATCGGAGCACTCTCGACGCCTTCCACGACCGCGTCCTCGAACTCCGCGGTGAAGGACGCTGGGTGGTCTCCGACCTGGAGAAGTCGCGATGATCCCCGCTCGTCGACAGCCGGTGCCACGGTGTCGGGTCCGGCCGGACCCGACGACTCTTCCGGGAGGTGCTGAATGTTCGACACTCTTGTGCCCGAGTCCCAGCGACGCAGCCTGACCGAACTCGACGAGCGTCTGGATCTGTCGGTCGGCGATCGGCAGGCGAAGCGGTCGGCGTTCTGGACGATGCTCACGCTCTCGGCGATCATCGCCGTGGCGGGGGTGGTCAGTGATTCGACGGCCACCGTGATCGGGGCGATGATCGTCGCACCGTTGTCCACCCCGATCCTGGGGGTCGGCCTGGGCATCGCGGTGGGACGCGGTGCGCTGATCGCACGCAGCGTCGCCCGAATCCTCGGCGGCATCGTCCTGGTGGTCCTCCTGGGGGTCGTCTTCGCCCAGGTGCTCGCGAACCCGGGCAACGTCCTGTCGAATTCGCAGGTTCTCGGTCGCACGTCGCCGACGCTGATGGATCTGACGGCGGCCATGGCGACCGGACTGGTCGGGGCGATCGCGGTGACACGCCGCGATGTCGGGGACGTCCTGCCCGGGGTCGCCATCGCGATCTCGTTGGTGCCTCCGCTCGCGGTGGTCGGTGTCTGCCTCGGCTCCGGGGCACCGACACTCGCGCTCGGCGCGTTCGTGCTGTTCGCATCCAACGTGGTCGCGCTGATCATCACGGCCACAGTGGTTCTCGTCGCCGCAGGCTATTACCGGGAGGCTGCGGAGACGGTCCGGCACCGGTGGCGACGAGCGTATGCCGTCCTCGCGGTGGCCCTGGTCGTCGTCGCGGTGCCGATGGTCGTCAACTCGATGGCGTCGTTGTGGGCACGGCAGATCTCGGCGCAGGCCACGCAGTGGCTCGACGGGGCACCCGGTGCGGAGGTCACCGGCGTGGACTGGCACGGCACCACGGTGGTCGTCTCCGTGCTCGGCCCGGCCGAGCTACCGCCCCTGGACGAACTCGACGCCGCGGTCGATGCGGTGCTCCCCTGGGATCCCACCCTGCAGGTCATCCACACCGTGGGCGCCAACATCGAACGGGTCGAACCGGAGTGAGGAACGTCAGGGAGTGACGATCGCGAAGTCCGGATCGGGTTCGTCCAGCACGCTCACCAGCATCGCGAGCACGCCGTCCGCCCCGTCGACGGTGATGCTGCCGTCCGCCACGAGCGATGCCGGATCGGCACCGCCGAGCAGCACCGCGATGAGCAGCGATCGGGTCAGGGTGATGGTGGTGTCCGGCGCAGGCAGCGATCCGTCGGTGTCGAAGTGCACCAGGAGTCCGTTGCACAGCCGAGTGCGATGCACGCTGTTCTCGTCGGTGAAGTTCCAGTCGATCGTCAGCGTCGTCGACCATGCGCGCGGTCCGTCCACGCGTAATGCGAGTGCGTCGAAGATCTGGTCGATCGTGAGCGCACCGACGATGTCCGGGGCGGTGGTGACGGTGGGAGTGCCGATCGCACCGTGGCGGAGTTCGTAGGCGCCCATGAGGAAGAAGTTCCGCCAGGTGCCGTTCTCGGAACCGAAGCCCAGTTGTTCGAGCGCGTCCGCCTGCAGCGCCTTGGCCTGCGCGTTGTCGGGGTCCGCAAAGATCACGTAGTTCAGCACCTGCGCGACCCAGCGGAAGTCGCCGTCCTCGAAAGACCGGCGCGCCTTTTCCAGGACCTGATCGGCGCCGCCCATGAACTCGATGTGCCGCATCGCCGATTCGACGGGAGGGTGCTCCCACAGATGCGCGGGATTGCCGTCGAACCAACCCATGTACCGCTGGTAGATCGCTTTGATGTTGTGGCTGACACTGCCGTAGTAGCCGCGCGTGTGCCATACCTTCTCGATCGCCGGTGGCAGTTCGATCGACTCGGCGATCTCGATTCCCGTGGCCCCTCTGTTGATCGCCCGCAGCGTCTGATCGTGCAGGTAGCCGTACAGGTCCCGCTGGAGGGACAGATACTCGGTCAGGCGCTCGGTGCCCCAGGTCGGCCAGTGGTGCGAGGCGAACAGGACGTCGGAGCGGTATGCGAACCGGTTGATCGACTCGGTCAGGTATTGCGACCACACATGCGGATCCCGCACGAGCGCCCCGCGCAGCGTCAGCAGATTGTGCAGGGTGTGGGTGGCGTTCTCCGCCATGCACAGGGCCCGCAGCTGCGGGAAGTAGAAATTCATCTCCGCCGGGGCCTCGGTGCCCGGTGTCATCTGGAACTCGATCTCGACTCCGTCGACGGTCTCTGCCTGCCCCGTGTGCTCGATGTCGATCGTCGGAGTGATCAGGGTCGGTGTGCCGGTCGAGGTCGTCGGCCCCAGTCCCGCACCGACGGCACCGCGAGGACCTCGCGGCAGCGCCGCCCCGTACATGTAGGCGGCGCGACGGCCCATCGCCGTGCCTGCGTACACGTTCTCCGCGACGGCGTGTTCGACGAATCCGGCCGGCGCGAGGACCGGACATCGCCCGGCTTCGACATCCTCGACCCTCGTGACACCCTTGACGCCACCGAAATGATCGATGTGACTGTGGGTGTAGATCACCCCGGTTACCGGACGGTCACCGCGATGCGCCCGATACAGCGCCAGACCCGCCGCAGCGGTCTCCGCGGAGATCAGCGGATCGATGACGATCACGCCGGTATCGCCCTCGACGAGCGTCATGTTCGACAGGTCGAGACCACGCACCTGGTAGATGCGGTCACCGACCTCGAACAAACCCTGCCGCGCGCAGAGTCGCGACTGCCGCCACAGGCTCGGATTCACCGTCGGCGGGCAGTCGCCTTCGAGGAATGCGTACGAATCGCTGTCCCACACGACGTCGCCATCGGTGTTCCTCACAATCCCGGGTTCGAGAGCCGCGATGAAGCCGCGATCGACGTCGTCGAAATCCTGGACGTCCGAGAAGGGCAGTGATAGATCCGCCTGTCTGATCCGGCCTGCGGCGGGCATGTCGGCCGATGGGTCGGACATCGCGATCCTTCCGGGTGATCTGCAGGACCCGGCACAGCGTGGAGTGTCGAGTTCGTGATTTCCGTTTCTGCCCTCGACTGTATTTCTGCAGGCACTCCGGAGTCACGGCTTCCGCCGAGATCGCCCGGCAGCATCGAGACCGACCACTCGGAATTCGCAAATCGGACAACAATTCCCGATTCGGCCGGAATCGGGGCGTTCGGACTTGGCGATCCGGCCCGGCATCGCGTATTAGTTGTGTCGCGTCATAATCCTGTGACGGGGGTCATGGTTTGACGCACATGTCGGCGGGGCAGCAGGGGGCCTCGTCAGGAACTGCCCGGCGATCCGGGCGGAGGAAATGTGCCGATGCGTCCACCCATGTCGCCCACCGATTCGATGTTTCTCCTCGGGGAGTCCCGCGATCATCCGATGCACGTGGGCGGGCTGATCCTTCTCCGGCCCCGCGAAGGCACGACCGCCGCGGACCTGGGAGCACTGTTCACCGCCACCGCAGAGGACGACGAGGTCGCCCCACTGTGGCGTAAGCGAGCGGTCCGTTCCCTGGGCACCTTCGGCCAGTGGGCCTGGGAAGAGGACGCGAACTTCGACCTGGGCTACCACGTACGACGCAACGCGTTGCCGCAGCCCGGCGGGCTCGACGAACTGTGGGATCTCGTCTCCCGGTTGCACAGCACGCTGCTCGACCGGAGCCGGCCCTTGTGGCAGATACACGTCATCGAAGGCCTCGCGGACGGCAGGCTCGCCGTCTACACCAAGATCCACCACGCCCTCGCCGAGGGTGTGGGCGCGATGAAGTTGCTGCGCCGCGCCCTGAGCCCGGACGCCGAGCGGCCCGGCATGCCGGCGCCGTGGGCGCCGTTCGACACGCCGGGCCGGCACCACTCGTCCGGGACCGCACTCGATCTTCCCGAGGCAGCGATGCAGGTGGTGCGGACCGCGACGTCCGAGGTCACCGGCTTCGTGCCCGCACTGGCCGGCACCGTGAACAGGGCACTGCGTGGCGTAGGCGGATCGCTGTCGCTCGCCGCACCGAACACCGTGATCAACGTGCCCATCTCGGGCACGCGCCGGTTCGCCGCGCGTTCGTGGCCGCTGGCTCGCCTGCGCGCCGTGGCGAGAGCAGCCGACGCGACCGTCAACGATGTCGTCCTGGCCATGTCATCGGGAGCACTGCGCGCCTTCCTGAGCGAGCAGGGGGCATTACCCGACAAGTCGCTCGTGGCGATGGTGCCGGTATGTCTTCGACCCGACAAGGATTGTGCCGGAAACGAAGTCGGTGTCCTGATGGCGGATCTGGGTACGGATCTCGCCGATCCGGCCGATCGACTGGCCAGGGTGTCGGCGTCGACGACGGAGGGCAAGGCCTCCATGCAGGGGATGTCCCCCCTGTCCCGGCTGGCGGCGAGCGCACTCGGCGTCGCGCCGCTGGCGGTGGGAATCCTCACACGCAATCGCGCGCTCCCGCGACCGCCCTTCAACGTCATCGTCTCGAATGTGCCGGGGTCGCCGGATCCGTTGTACTGGAACGGAGCTCGTGTGGATGCGGTGTATCCACTGTCCGTACCGGTGGACGGTCAGGCGCTGAACATCACGTGTACGAGCACCGACGACGCCATCGCGTTCGGTCTCACCTCGTGCAGTCGCAGCCTGCCGCAACTCCGGCCGTTGCTCGACCACTTCGACACGGCCCTCGGAGCCCTCGAGGACGCCTTCGACCTCGTGCCGGTCACCGACGAGGCGTCCGTCCGTGCAGGCTGACGCCGCAACGCGGCATCAGCACCGGTGAGGCCCCGTCACGAGCGAGGTCGGGAGCGGAACGAATCCGGCGAGGCTGCACGCCAATCCGCTGCCCAGGTGGCGGGTGGATCGGCGAGCAGTTCACCCGGGCCGAGCCACTCGTAGAGTTCCGTATAGGAGCGAACAGTGGTCGGCGACACTTTCTTCCGAAGCATGTCGGTCGTGAGGTCGCCGGGCTCGTCGACACCTATCGACGCCATGAGTTGCACCGCCTGCCGCACCGTGCTCGCGTGGTACCGCTGCACCCGCAGCGCCTTGTCCGCGACGTCGAGGGCGCGAGCGCGTTTCGGGTCCTGGGTCGTCACACCGACCGGGCACCTGTTCGTGTGGCACCGCTGCGCCTGGATGCATCCGAGCGCCATCATCATCGCTCGTGCCGAGTTGGTGTAGTCCGCGCCCTGGATCAGCCGCTTGACCATGTCGTTTCCGGTCGCGACCTTCCCGCTCGCACCGATTCTGATTCGATCCCTCAATCCGGTACCCACGAGTGCGTTGTGGACCGTCATCAGTCCGTCGGTGAGCGGCAGACCCACGTTGTCCTCGTACTCGAGGGGTGCTGCGGCGGTGCCGCCCTCCGCTCCGTCGACAATGACGAAATCGGGTGTCGTCCCTTCGGCGAGCATGGCCTTGCAGATCGCGAGCACGTCGATGCGGGATCCGACACAGAGTTTGAATCCGACGGGCTTCCCTCCGGACAGCTCGCGGAGACCGGCGAGGAAACGGACCAGTTCGCGCGGTGTGGTGAAGACCGTGTGCGCTGCGGGACTGATGCACTTCTCGTGGGCCGGAACACCTCGATAACGTGCGATCTCCTCGCTCACCTTCGCTGCGGGGAGAACACCGCCCACGCCCGGCTTCGCACCCTGGCTGAGTTTGAGGGAGATCGCCTTGACATGGTCGTGGGCGGATTTGTCGGCGAATTCCGTCGGGTCGAATCTGCCGTCGCGGTCGCGCGTCCCGAAGTAGCCGGATCCGATCTCCCAGACCAGGTCGCCACCGCCTTCGAGGTGATACGGCGTCAGGCCGCCCTCACCGGTGTCGTGGGCGAATCCGCCTCGGGCCGCCCCACGGTTCAACGCCCGGATCGCGTTGGCGGACAGCGCACCGAAACTCATCGACGAAACATTCAGCAGCGACATCGAGTACGGCCGCGTACAGTCGGGGCCTCCAATGCTCACCCGCGGTGGTTCGTCGGGTTCGGGCACCGGCGCTGTCGAGTGCACGAGGTATTCGTAGCCGACCTCGTAGATGTCGCGTTCGGTGCCGAACGACAGTTCGCCGTGGATACCCTTGGCGCGTTCGTAGACGACCGTGCGCACGTCCCTGTCGAAGGGGCGGCCGTCGAAGTTCCGCTCGACGAAGTACTGCTGCAATTCCGGACGCACGCTCTCGAGCAGATATCGCATGTGGCCGAGCACCGGATAGTTGCGCAGCACCGAATGCCGACGCTGCACGAGATCGTAGATTCCGACCAGCAGCAAAAACGTCAGGAGGACGACCAGCACCCACCAGACCCACCCTCCGACGGCGGCGATCACACCGACCAGAACCAGGGTCAGGCCCAGAAATCCGACGAGGAAGAACCGCAGCACGGTTCACCTTCTCTCCGCCTACCCGGCGGGACACACATGTCGGACAGCAGTGACCACACTCGCCGCCCGACCGGCAGATCAGCGCGAGCCGCCGCGCTTCTGCTGCAACTTGGCGAGCATCTCCTTGGCCTTGCGCTGGTTCTCCGGCTTGGCCGCCTCACGTCGGACGATCTGGATCGCCTTGACCGCGGCGGCGCTCTTCATCGCCTTACCGAACATTCCCATCGAGCACTCCTCCGCGTGTCGTTCCGAACCGTACTTCCACGATACGGACGCGCGGAAACACCGACGAGGAACCGCTGCCGGCGGCACGGGGCCGTTCGGATGGAACGCCCCCGTGCGCGCAGCTCAGTTCGCCGAGTCGGCGACGCGGCTGTTCGGCAACTTCCAGCCCGGCCGCGGGAAGTGGCAGGTGTACCCGTTCGGGTACCGCTGGAGATAGTCCTGATGCTCGGGCTCGGCCTCCCAGAAGGTGCTCGCGGGAGTCACCTCGGTGACCACCTTGCCGGGCCACAGGCCGGACGCCTCGACGTCGGCGATGGTGTCCACCGCGACCTGCTTCTGCTCTTCGTCGAGGTAGAAGATCGCAGAACGGTAGGACGCCCCGATGTCGTTGCCCTGCCGGTTCAGGGTGGTCGGATCGTGGATCTGGAAGAAGAACTCGAGCAGCGCCCGGTAGTCGGTGCGTGCGGGGTCGTAGACGATCTCGACGGACTCCGCGTGCCCCGGATGGTTGCGGTAGGTGGGGTGATCGTTCTGCCCACCGGTGTAGCCGACCCGCGTCGACACCACCCCGGGCTGCCTCCGGATGAGCTCCTCCATGCCCCAGAAGCATCCACCTGCCAGAATCGCCTTGCGTGTATCGGTCATTACGCCTCCTCGGCAGGTGGAACCGATACGACGGTCGCGACATTCCCGGCCCGCACCCCGTTGGTGGTCAGAGCACGAACACGGCCGCCCGCTCGGCGAGGTCGAGGACGGGTTGCGGCAGGATGCCGAGCAGCACCGTCGCCACCGCCGCGAATGCGATGGCCGCGCTCGTCGCCACGGTCGAGGTCGCGAGCCGCGGGGCGTCGTCGGTCGGGTCGGTGAAGAACATCAGCACGATCACCCGCACATAGAAGTACGCGGCGACCGCGCTGACCAGCACACCGATGATCACGAGCGGAGCCGCACCGCCCTCGATCGCGGCGCCGAAGACTGCGAATTTCGCGATGAATCCGCTGGTGAGCGGAATGCCGGCGAGCGACAGCAGGAACAGCGCGAACGCCCCGCCGAGCAGCGGGGAGCGCCGCCCGACACCGGCCCACCGCGACAACTCCCATGCCTCGCCGTCCGGGTCGCGGACGAGCGTCACCACGGCGAACACCCCGACCGTCCCGATGCCGTAGACGAGCAGGTAGAACAGCGTCGACGACACCCCGGACACGGTTCCGGCGACGACACCGGTGAGCACGAATCCGGTGTGGCTGATCGCCGAGTACGCGAGCATGCGCTTGATGTCGTTCTGTGTCACCGCCAGGACCGCGCCGACGACCATCGTCGCGATCGCGACGGCCCACAGGATCGGACGCCACTGGTCGGCGGCGCCGGGAACCGCGACATAGAGCACACGCAGCAGCGCACCGAACGCGGCGATCTTGGTCGCGGCGGCCATGAACGCCGTGACGGGGGTCGGTGCCCCCTGGTAGACGTCCGGTGTCCACGAATGGAACGGCACCGCCCCGATCTTGAAGAGCAACCCGACGGCCAGCAGACCCACCCCGACGAGCGCGGTGGTCTCGTTGCCCGCACCGGCGTCGATCGCCAGGGCGATCCCACCGAGGTGGACGGTCCCGGCGTAGCCGTAGAGCATCGCCACCCCGTACAGGAAGAACGCCGACGAGAACGCGCCCAGCAGGAAGTACTTCAGTGCCGCTTCCTGGGAGAGCAACCGGCGGCGCCGCGCCAGTCCGCACAGCAGGTACAGCGGCAGCGACAGCACTTCGAGTGCGATGAACATCGTCAGCAGGTCGTTCGAGGCCGGGAACACGAGCATCCCGCCCACCGCGAACAGCAGGAGCGGGAAGACCTCCGTGCGCGCGCCGCCCGCCGCGAGTGCCTGCCGCTCTGCCGCGGTACCCGGGATCGCCGACGCTTGGGGCGCGAACGCATCGAGATGCGCACCGACCGCGGCGTGCGGAACCGAGTGCGTACGAACCTGTTCGATACTCCGTTCCGCGACGAGCGCGACCGACAGCAACGCCACGATCAGGACCGATCCCTGCAGGAACAGTGCCGGTCCGTCGATCACGACCGCCCCCGACAGGGTGGTCGCGCGGGTTCCCGCGAGCATCACCACCGCGACGAACGCCGCGACCAGCGCGACCGTCGTCAGGACCACGTGGGCGAGATAACGTGCCGAGGCCGGCACGAAGGATTCGATCAGTACACCGACGACGGCTGCGGCGAACACGATGAGGATCGGTGCGATCAGTCCGTAGTCGATCGCCGGGGCGGGAAGTGATGCGGCAAGAACGACGATGCCCTCGGAGGGGTTCATTCGGCTTCACCTTCCTCGGAACCACGGGCGGGTACACCACTCTCGGCGACGGGCCGCTCGGCGGGCACCACCGGTTCGGGCCGGGAGATGTCGATCGAGACGAGCGTGTCGTCGACCGCGGGGGTGATGACGTCGAGCGCGGGTTTGGGATAGATCCCCAGAACGAGCAGCAGCGCGATCAGCGGCGCGACCACCGCGATCTCACGCGGCACGAGATCGGAGAGCCTGCGCGTGGGTTCGGAGCCGTCGTCACCGTCGTCCCCGCCGGGCAGGCGCACGGGTCCGCCCATCATGCGCTGGTAGAGCCACAGCACGTAGAGCGCGGACAGCACGAGCGCGAGTGTCGCGATCACCGCGGCCACCTGATAGCGCGGATAGGTGCCGACGAAGACCAGGAACTCGCTGACGAACGGTGCGAGTCCGGGCAGGGACAGGGTCGCCAGTCCCGCGACGAGGAAGGTTCCGGCGAGGACCGGGGCGACCTTCTGCACCCCGCCGTAGGCCGCGATGGTGCGGTCGCCACGTCGCGAGACGAGGAAACCGGCGATGAGGAACAGTGCGGCCGTGGAGATCCCGTGGTTGACCATGTACAGGGTCGAGCCGGCCTGCCCCTGTGCGGTCAGCGCGAAGATGCCGAGGACAATGAACCCGAAGTGCGAGATGGAGGTGTAGGCGATCAGGCGCATCACGTCGGTCTGGCCGATCGCGAGCACGGCACCGTAGACGATGCCGATGACGGCGAGGGTCACCACGACCGGCGCGAAGGTCACCGAGGCGTCGGGGAACAACTGAAGGCAGTAGCGCAACATGCCGAAGGTTCCGACCTTGTCGACCACGGCCATCATGAGCACCGCCGCGACCGGCGTGGTCCGCACCGCCGCGTCGGGCAGCCAGCCGTGCAGCGGCCACAGCGGGGCCTTCACCGCGAAGGCGACGAGGAAACCGAAGCACAGTGCGCCGAGCACGGCAGGGGTCGCGTCGAGATCGCCGGCGACGGCGGCGGCGGTGACGGTCCGGACGTCGAAGGTGCCCACTCCCGCGCTCTCCCCAAGCCCGGACCGGGCGGTGACCACGTACAGGCCGATCAACGCGGCGAGCATCACCAGTCCACCGAGCAGGTTGTACAGCAGGAACTTCACGGCGGCACGTGCCCGGTCGGCGCGCGGTGTCCCCGGGGAACCGAACCCGCCGATGAGGAAATACATCGGGACGAGCATCGCCTCGAAGAAGACGTAGAACAGCAGGATGTCGAGGGCGGTGAACGACACGAGCACCATCGACTCGACGAGCAGGATCAGCGCCACGTAGGTGTGCGCCGAACGCGGGCGGGCCGCGTCGCCCTCCTCGTCGGCGGCCCGATGATCGTGCCACCCGGCAGCCAGGAGCAACGGCACGAGCGCGGCGGTCAACAGGACCAGTACCAGGGCGATGCCGTCGACGCCGAGCCGATAGCCGGCGCCGAAGGAGGGGATCCAGTCGTGCGATTCGACGAACTGGAAACGCTCTCCCCCGCGGTCGAATCCGACGGCGACGATGACCGCGACCACCAGAACGGCGATCGACACCGCGAGGGCGATCGACCTGACGGCCGGACCCCGGCGAGCGGGCAGAGCCGCGATCACGGCGGCGCCGAGCAGCGGGAGCACCCACAGGATCGTCAACCAGGGAACGGTGGTCACCAGTACACCCCCATCACAACGTCACCAGGACGAGCGCGCCGACCACGACGGTCGCGCCGGCGAACATGTACAACGCGTACGAGCGGACGAAGCCGGTCTGCAGGCGGCGCAGTCCGCGCGAGAGCGCACCGATCCCGGTGGCGGCGCCGGTGACGGAGCCGTCGATGCCGGTGGACTCCACGGCATCGAGGGCGCGCACCAGACCCTGACCGGGACGCATGAACACCGCTTCGTTCACGGCGTCGCCGTAGAGGTCGCGGCGTGCGGCGACGGTCAGCGCCGACACCGCCTCGGGCGCCGTCTCCGGGACCGGTTCGCGGGCGTACTGCCGGTAGGCGACGGCGACACCGGCGAGCACGACCGCCAGAGTGACGGTGGTGACGAGCCAGACGGGCAGGCCACCTTCGTGATGGTCGTAGCCGACGACGGGTTCGAGCCAGTGCTGCAACGCGCCACCGAGCACCAGCAACCCGCCGGCGCCGACCGAGCCGACGGCGAGTGCGATCATCGGCCAGGTCATCGAGGCCGGCGACTCGTGCGGGGCGGCGTCGGGCGCCCAGCGCCGGTCGCCGAAGAAGGTCAGGATCATCACGCGGGTCATGTAGAAGGCGGTCAGCCCCGCACCGAGCAGCGCGACGACACCGAGCACGATGCCTTCGACACCGCCGGCGGCGAACGCCACCTCGATGATCTTGTCCTTGGAGAAGAACCCGGCGAACGGCGGGATCCCGATGATCGCGAGATACCCCAGCCCGAAGGTGGCGAAGGTGATCGGCATGACCGCGCGCAACCCGCCGAAGCGGCGCATGTCGGTCTCGTCGTTCATCGCGTGCATCACCGAGCCGGCACCGAGGAACAACCCGGCCTTGAAGAAGCCGTGGGTGAGCAGGTGCAGGATCGCGAAGGCGTACCCGGCGGGACCGAGACCGGCGGCGAGCACCATGTAGCCGATCTGGCTCATCGTCGATGCCGCGAGCGCCTTCTTGATGTCGTCCTTGGCGCAGCCGATGATCGCGCCGAAGAGCAGCGTCGCTGCGCCGACGATCACCACCGCGAGTCGCGCGGCCGGTGCGGCGTCGAAGATCGCGTTCGCGCGGACCACGAGGTAGACACCGGCGGTGACCATGGTCGCGGCGTGGATGAGCGCGGAGACCGGGGTGGGGCCCTCCATGGCGTCGCCGAGCCACGACTGCAGTGGCAGCTGGGCGGATTTCGCACACGCGGCCAGGAGGAGGCACAGGCCGATCGCGGTTACGGTGCCCTCGCTCGCCGCGGGCACCGCGGCGAAGACCGTGTCGTAGTCGAGGCTCCCGAAGGTCGCGAACATGATCATGAGGGCGACGAGCAACCCCATGTCGCCGACGCGGTTGACGACGAACGCCTTCTTCGCGGCGGTCGCGGCGGTGGGCTTGTACTGCCAGAAGCCGATGAGCAGGTACGAGGCGAGACCGACGCCCTCCCATCCGAGGTACAGGACGAGGAAGTTGTCGGCGAGGACGAGTACCAACATCGCCGCGAGGAACAGGTTCAGATAAGCGAAGAACTTCCGACGCTCCGGATCGTGCGCCATGTATCCGATCGAATAGAGATGGATCAGCGAGCCCACGCCGGTGATGAGCAGTACGAAGCAGATGGACAGCGCGTCGAGCCCGAGTCCGAGATCGACCTGCAGTTCGCCGACCGGCACCCAGGTGAACACGGTCTGCTGTGCGAGTCTCTCGCTCGCGTCGAGTCCGAGAAGTCCGACGAACATGACGACGCCGACGACGAAGGAGGCGACCGCCGTGGCACATCCGAGCAGATGTCCCCAGCCGTCGCTGCGACGCCCGAGGAGCAACAGAACGAACGCGCCGGCCAGGGGCAGTGCCGGTATCGTCCACAGCGCCGAGTTCAGGAACGAAGTCATGCCGCGTGTCCTCTCGGTTCGTCGTGGGCTCTCACACTCACCGTCCTCGTGGAATCGTCAGTACTTGAGCAGGTCGGCGTTGTCGACGGAGGCCGATCTCCTCGTCCGGAAGATCGTCACGATGATCGCGAGGCCGACGACGACCTCGGCGGCCGCGACGACCATCGTGAAGAAGGCGAACACCTGTCCGTGGAGATTGCCGTGCATCCGCGCGAACGTGACGAACGCCAGGTTGGCGGCGTTGAGCATCAACTCGACGCACATGAACACGACGATGGCGTTGCGGCGGAGGAGAACTCCCACTGCGCCGATGGTGAACAGCAGTGCGGACAGGTAGAGGTAGTTCTCGGGGTTCATCGCCGATCCTTCCTCGCGTCGTCGCCGGGTTCGCGCAGGCCCAGATCGGCGTGGTCCCAGTCGCGTCCGATGCGGCCGAGCAGCTCACCGACCGACAGTTCCGAGAATGTTCCGTCCGGGAGCAGGGCCGGGACGTCGGCGGCGTTGTGGCGGGCATAGACACCCGCGGCCGGCAACGGAGTGACCCGCTCCCCGTCGCGGAACCGGCGTGCGGCGAGTTCGCGTTGGGTCTGCCTCGGCTGCAGACGTTCCCGGTGGGCGAGCACCATCGCCCCGACGGTGGCGGTGATGAGCAGCGCTCCGGTGAGTTCGAACGCCCAGACGTAGTCGATGAACAGCAACACCGCGATACCCTCGACGTTGCCGCCGGCGTTGGCGGCGTCGAGTCCCGCGAAGCCGGAGACCGCGGTGTTCCCGATGCCGCCGATGAGCATCACCGCGAATCCGACAGCCACGACGATCGCGAGAACGCGCTGCCCCTTGATCGTTTCGACGAGGGAATCGGCGGAGTCGATACCGACGAGCATGAGCACGAACAGGAACAGCATCATCACGGCACCGGTGTAGACGACGACCTGCACCACACCGAGGAACAACGCGTCCTGCGCGATGTAGAAGACGGCGAGCACGATCATCGTCATGGCGAGGAACAGCGCCGAGTACACGGCCTTCGGAGCGACGACGACGCCGAGCGCCCCGAGTACTGCGACGGCACCGAGGATCCAGAACTGCACGGCCTCCCCGGTGGAGGTCGTGGTGAGTTCGGCGGCGAGCAGGGCAGTGGTCACCGGCCCTCCTCCCCGTCGGTGGCGGATGCGTGTTCCGGGACGGGGATCGTGCCCCGGTAGTAGTCCTCGTCGGTGGCGCCGGGCGCCATGGGATGCGGAGGTGGTTGCATCCCGGGTTCGAGGGGTGCGAGCAGACGGTCCTTCTCGTAGATCATGTCGGTGCGGTTGTCGGAGGCCATCTCGTACTCGTTCGTCATCGTCAGCGCGCGGGTCGGGCACGCCTCGATGCACAGTCCGCAACCGATGCACCGCAGGTAGTTGATCTGGTAGACGCGCCCGTACCGTTCGCCGGGCGAGTACCGCTCTTCGTCGGTGTTGTCGGCGCCCTCGACGTGGATCGCGTCGGCCGGGCACGCCCACGCGCACAGTTCACAGCCGATGCACTTCTCGAGTCCGTCCGGATACCGGTTGAGCTGGTGGCGTCCGTGGTAGCGGGGTGCGGTGGGTCTCTTCTGTTCCGGATACTGCTCGGTGTTGGGCTTCTTGAACATCGTCGTGAGCGTCACACCGAAACCGGCGAGCGGGCCGCGGAATTCGACCATCACGATCCTCCTGGGAGACGACCCGCCGAGGCGGGCGGACTCGATCGGGTGCTCGACCGAGCAGGTAGTGGCGGCACGGGGAAGCCACCGGCCATGGCGTCGAACTCCGCGTCGACGTCGGCCGGCGGTTCCGTCGCCTGGGCGAGGCGCCGGGTCCGCCGCCCCCGCACGGTGAGGTAGGCGAACAGCAGAGCGGTGGACAGTACACCGGCGACGATGAGGCTCGCGGTGCCGGGCAGGACGTCGTCGGTGTCGAGGATGCGCAGCGCGGCCGCGATCATCACCCACACCACCGAGACGGGGATGAGCAGTTTCCAGCCCAGGGCCATGAACTGGTCGTACCGCAGTCGCGGCAGGGTGCTGCGCAGCCACACGAAGACGAACAGCACGACCCACACCTTGATCACGAACCACAGCAGCGGCCACCAGCCCGAGTTCGCGCCGCTCCACAACGTCAACGGCCACGGCGCGTGCCAGCCGCCGAGGAACAGGGTGGTCGCGAGCGCGGAGACGGTGACCATGTTGACGTACTCCGCGAGCATGAACATCGCGAACCGTAGCGACGAGTACTCGGTGTGGAAACCGCCCACCAGCTCACCCTCGGCCTCGGGCAGGTCGAAGGGAGCGCGGTTGGTCTCCCCCACCATCGACACCGAATACACCAGGAAGGACGGCAGCAGCAGCACGACGAACCACAGGTCGTTCTGCGCGGCGACGATGCCCGAGGTCGACATCGTGCCCGCCTGCAGGAAGACCGCGGCGAACGCGAGTCCCATCGCGATCTCGTACGAGATGACCTGCGCGGTCGAACGGAGCCCGCCGAGCAGCGGATAGGTCGAACCGGAGGCCCAGCCGGCGAGCACGATGCCGTAGACACCGACGGAGGTGATCGCCAGGACGTAGAGCACCGCGACCGGAAGATCCGTGAGCTGCAACGGCGTCCGGTTCCCGAGAATCGACACCTCCGGCCCGAACGGGACGACCGCGAACGCCATGAACGCCGGGGCCGTCGCGATGATCGGGGCGAGCATGTAGATCGGCTTGTCCACCCCGGTCGGGATGATGCCTTCCTTGAGCGCGAGTTTCAGGCCGTCGGCGACGGTCTGGAACAGTCCTTTCGGCCCCACCCGGTCGGGTCCGACGCGCATCTGCATCCAGGCCATGATCTTGCGTTCGGCGAGGATCATCACGAGCGTCGTCAGGACGAGGAACGCGAAGATCGCCACGGCCTTGACGACGACGAGCCACCACGGGTCGATGCCGAACATCGACAGATCCACGGGCTGCTGGGCGGTGACGCTCATCGCGGATCCTCCTCGACCGATCCGGAACCCGGCGTGGCGGCCCGGATCCGCACCACATCACCGGAGGCGACGCCGAGCTCGACGTGCACCATCGATCCCGGGGATGCGGTGGGCAGCCAGACGACACGGTCGGGCAGGTCGTCGACCACCAGCGGCAGCGTGATCGAGCCGCGCGCGGTGGAGACGGTGAGCGAATGATGGTCGGCGGCGCCGATCTCCGCGGCCGTCGCGGCCGACAGCCGGGCGACGGGTTCGTGCGCCGTTCCGGCGAGGTGCGGTTCGTCGTCCTGCAACCGGCCCGCGTCGAGCAGCATCCGCCAGGTGGCCAGGACCGCTTCCCCGAGGACGGGACGTCGCGGAGACCGCGGGGACACTTCCGGCATCTCCGGGACGGTGCCCGCCCATCGTCCGAGTTCCGTGAGTTCGTGGCGCAGGGTCTCGACGTCGTGGGGGCCGGGATCACCGAGACCGGCATCGATGTCCATCGCGTCGGCGATCGCCGCGAGCACCCGATGGTCGGGCAGTGCCCCGGTGTCACGGAGCGCGATCGGGAAGGCTCGTTCGCGCCCCTCCCAGTCGAGGAAGCTCCCGGCCTTTTCGACCACCGGCGCGACGGGGAAGACGACGTCGGCGCGGTCGGTCACCGCGCTGCGTCGCACTTCCAGACTCACGACGAATCCGGCACCGTCGAGACCCGCGAGTGCGGCATCGGGGTCGGGCAGATCGGCGGGATCGACGCCGGCGACCACGAGCGCACCGATTTCACCCTCGGCGGCCGCAGTGAGGAGGGCGGCGGTGTCGCGACCCGGTTCCGTCGGCAGGGTGCCGGCCGGGAGACCCCACGCCGACTCCGTGTCGCGCCGGGCCTGCGGGTCGCGGACCGGGCGACCGCCGGGGAGAAGTGTCGGGAAGGCACCGGCCTCGAGTGCTCCGCGATCACCGGCGCGGCGCGGGATCCACGCGAGGCGGGCTCCGGTCCCGTCGGCGAGGGCCGCGGCAGCGGACAGTGTGCCGGGCGACGCTGCAGCCCTCTCCCCCACCAGCACGATCGCACCGGGAGCTCCGAGCGCAGCCGCGACGTCGGCGGATGCGCCGGTGCGGATCGCGTCGAGTGCGTGCGCCTCGCCGCCCGGCACGCACTGTTGGACCCGCCCCGACAGCTTGTGGACGCCGCGCGAGGCGAAGGGGGCGATCGCGAAGACCTGCAACCGGTTCCGGCGGACCGCCTTGCGCAGCCGCAGGAACACGATCGGCGATTCCTCCTCCGGTTCGAATCCGACGAGCAGCACCGCGGGCGCGCGGTCGAGGTCGCGGTAGGTGACGTCGAGGCGCCGTCCGGCGACCCGCGAGGCGAGGAAGGCCGTCTCCTCCTCCGACAGGGGACGGCTACGGAAGTCGATGTCGTTGGTGCCGAGCGCCGTTCGCGCGAACTTCGCGTACGCGTAGGCGTCCTCGACGGTGAGCCGGCCGCCGGTGAGCACCCCGGCCCTACCGCGCGCCGCCGCCAGCCCGCGGGCGGCGACGCCGAGCGCCTCGATCCACGAGGCGGGGACGAGCGCTCCGGTGTCGTCGCGGACGAGCGGTGTCGTGAGGCGATCGTCGGCAGTGGCGTAGGTGAACGCCCAGCGTCCCTTGTCGCAGTTCCATTCCTCGTTGACCTCGGGGTCGTCCCCGGCGAGGCGGCGCAGCACGGCACCGCGACGATGATCGGTGCGTTGGGCGCAGCCACTCGCGCAGTGTTCGCACACGCTCGGCGTGGAGACGAGATCGAACGGGCGGGCGCGGAACCGGTAGGCGGCGCCGGTGAGCGCGCCGACCGGGCAGATCTGGACGGTGTTGCCGGAGAAGTACGACTCGAACGGTTCTTCGGTGTAGATACCGACCTGCTGCAGCGCCCCGCGGTCGAGCATGTCGACGAACCGGTCGCCCGCGATCTGGTCGGCGAAGCGGGTGCACCGCGCGCACAGCACGCACCGTTCGCGGTCGAGGAGCACCTGCGAGGAGATCGCGATGGGTTTCGGGTAGGTGCGTTTGGTGTCCTCGAAGCGGGATTCGGCGCGCCCGTTGGACATCGCCTGGTTCTGCAGCGGGCACTCGCCACCCTTGTCGCACACCGGGCAGTCGAGCGGATGGTTGATGAGCAGCAGTTCCATCACGCCGCGCTGGGCCTTGTCGGCCACCGGTGAGGTGAACTGGGTGCGCACGACCATCCCGTCGGTGACCACCGAGGTGCACGAGGCGAGCGGTTTGCGTTGGCCCTCGACCTCGACGAGGCACTGGCGGCACGCGCCGACCGGTTCGAGCAGCGGGTGATCGCAGAACCGCGGGATCTGGACCCCGATCAGTTCGGCGGCACGGATCACGAGAGTGCCCTTGGGCACGGCGATCTCGGTGTCGTCGATGGTGACGTTCACGAGGTCGGTGGTCTCGGACTTCTCCGCACCGGCACCGGACACGGCGGTCATCGCTCGTTTCCTTCCGCTGGAGTGTCGGCGGCGAGCGTCGACAGATGCGGGTCGAACGGGCAGCCGCCGTGCTCGAAGTGGGCGAGGTATTCGTCGCGGAAATACTTCAGCGACGACGTGATCGGGCTCGTCGCGCCGTCCCCGAGCGCGCAGAACGCCCGGCCGAGGATGTTGTCGGAGATGTCGAGCAGCTTCTCCAGGTCGACCTCGGTACCCTGACCGTGCTCGAGCCGCTCGAGGATCTGCACGAGCCACCAGGTGCCTTCGCGGCACGGCGTGCACTTGCCGCACGATTCGTGCGCGTAGAACTCGGTCCAGCGCAGCACCGTACGGACGACACAGGTGGTCTCGTCGAAGATCTGCAGGGCCCGGGTCCCGAGCATCGACCCGGCGGCGGCGACGTTCTCGTAGTCCAGGGGGACGTCGAGGTGTTCGTCGGTGAAGATCGGGGTCGACGAACCACCCGGTGTCCAGAACTTGAGCCGGTGACCGGCGCGCACTCCACCGGCGTAGCCGAGCAACTCCCGCAGCGTGATGCCGAGCGGGGCCTCGTACTGGCCGGGGGTGGTGACATGCCCGGAGAGCGAGAACATCGCGAAACCCGGTGATTTCTCGGTGCCCATCGAGCGGTACCAGTCCACACCGTTGCGGATGACGAGCGGGACGTTCGCGATGGATTCGACGTTGTTGACGACGGTGGGGCACGCGTACAGGCCGGCGACGGCGGGAAAGGGTGGGCGCAGGCGTGGTTGGCCGCGGCGTCCTTCGAGGGAGTCGAGCAGCGCCGTCTCCTCACCGCAGATGTATGCGCCTGCACCGGCGTGGACGACGAGTTCGAGGTCGTACCCGGAGCCGAGGATGTCGCGTCCGAGGTAACCGGCCTCGTAGGCCTCCGCGACCGCGGCGTGCAGGCGCCGCAGCACCGGGACGGCTTCCCCGCGGAGATAGACGAACGCGTGCCGGGCGCGGATCGCATACGCGGCGATGATCACGCCTTCGACGAGGGCGTGCGGGGTGGCCAGCATGAACGGGATGTCCTTGCAGGTGCCCGGTTCGGATTCGTCGGCGTTGACGACGAGATAGTGCGGTTTGTCGTCGCCCTGCGGAATGAACGACCACTTGGTGCCCGTGGAGAATCCGGCGCCGCCGCGACCGCGGATCCCGGAGTCCTTCACCGCGGCGATGACCGCATCCGGCTCCATTCCGAGTGCGATGGGCAGGGCCTCGTATCCGCCGTGCCGCCGGTAGGTGTCGAGGGTCCACGCCTGTTCCTCGTCCCAGTAGCGGGTGAGCACGGGGGTCAGACCCGTCGGGGATTTCCCGACGGTGACGACGGCCTCGTCCTTCGCCGGGGGTTCCGGTGCCTGCATGTCGTGCTCGCGGGCGACCTCGAGCCCGGCGAGGGAGGCCGGTCCGGCGGTACCGGCGGCCTCGAGTACACCGGGCCGGTCGTCGGGGATGCCTGCGAGCAGGCGCGCGGTGTCGCGGAAGCTGCGCAGCGGTGCGCCGCGCGTCGGTGTGGGTGTGCCGCCGGCGAGCAGGTCGTCGACGAGTTCGATCGCGGAGTCGACGGTGCGGTTGTCGAACAGTTCCCAGTCGACGGTCATCACCGGGGCGTAGTCGCAGGCCGCGTTGCATTCGATGTGCTCGAGGGTGATCGCACCGTCGGCGGTGGTCTCGTCGTGTCCGACGCCGAGCCGGGTGCACAGCGCGGAGAAGATCTCGTCGCCGCCCATCGTCGCGCACAGCGCGTTCGTGCACACTCCGACGTGGTGGCGGCCGGTCGGCGAGCGACGGTACATGGTGTAGAAGGTGGAGACGGCGGCGACCTCGGCGCCGGTGAGTCCGAGCCGCCGGGCGCAGAACTCGATGCCGGCCGGCGTGATGTAACCGTCCTCCGCCTGCACGAGGTGCAGCAGCGGCAGCAGCGCCGATCGTGGCTGCGGGTAGCGCGCGACGATCCGGTCGGCGTCGGCGTCGAGGCGGGCGCGGACGTCGTCGGGATAGCGGCGCGGTGCGTCGGGCGGGGTGAGATAGGTGTCCTCGTCGGGTCGCGGCCCGAGCGGCACGAGGACGGGTTCGCGCCCGGCCGGTTCGGTCATCGGCACGGCGGCGGTGGTCTCGCTCGTGGCCGCGGTGCCGGCGGTCTCCGAGCCCGCGGCCCGCACGAATTCGGTGCTCATCGGTCCACTCCCCCCATCACCGGGTCGATGCTGGCGACGGCGGCGATCACGTCGGAGACCATGCCGCCCTCGCACATCGCCGCGACGGCCTGCAGATTCGTGAACGACGGGTCGCGGTAGTGCACGCGGTACGGGCGTGTGCCGCCGTCGCTGACCATGTGGACGCCGAGTTCGCCGCGTGGCGATTCGACGCCGATGTAGACCTGTCCCGCCGGAACACGGATGCCTTCGGTGACGAGCTTGAAGTGGTGGATCAGACCCTCCATCGACTCGCCCATGATGTGCCGGATGTGGTCGGGCGAGTTGCCGAGTCCGTCCGGTCCGAGCTGCAGTTTCGACGGCCAGGCGATCTTGCCGTCCTGAACCATCACCGGTCCGGGGCGGAGCCGGTCGAGGCACTGTTCGACGATCTTCAGCGATTCGCGCATCTCCCCGATCCGGACGAGATAGCGCGCGTAGCAGTCGGATCCCTCGGCGGTGACGACGTCGAACTCGTAGGTCTCGTAGCCGCAGTAGGGTTCGGCGCGGCGCAGGTCGTAGGGCAGTCCGGTGGACCGCAGGATCGGTCCGGTGATCCCGAGGGCCATGCAGCCCGTGAGATCGAGGCAGCCGATGTCGCGGGTGCGTGAGATGAAGATGGGGTTGTCGGTGAACAGGGCTTCGAGGTCGGCGAGCCGGCCGGGCAGGAGCGCGAGCAGGTCGCGGATCATCGGCACGGCCTCGTCGGGCAGGTCCTGGGACAGTCCGCCGGGCCGGATGTAGGAGTGGTTCATCCGCAGTCCGGTGATCGTCTCGAAGACGTCGAGGATCAGTTCGCGTTCGCGGAAACCGAACAGCATCGGGGTGGTCGCGCCGAGTTCCATGCCACCGGTGGCCAGCGCCACCAGGTGCGAGGAGATGCGGTTGAGTTCCATGAGCATCACCCGCACGACCTGCGCGCGTTCGGGGACGAGATCCTCGATGCCGAGCAGCTTCTCGACGCCGAGGCAGTAGGCCGTCTCGTTGTGGAACGGGGCGAGGTAGTCCATGCGCGTGACGAAGGTGACGCCCTGCGTCCAGTTGCGGAATTCGAGGTTCTTCTCGATTCCGGTGTGCAGATAGCCGATTCCGCAGCGGGCCTCCGTGACGGTCTCGCCGTCGATCTCGAGGATCAGGCGCAGCACCCCGTGGGTGGACGGGTGCTGGGGGCCCATGTTGACGACGATGTGGTCCTCACCGCTGTCGCGTACGGCAGCGGTGATGTCGTCCCAGTCGCGTCCGACGGCGTCGAAGACGGTCTCGGTCGCGGGTTCGCTCGTCACGTGTACGCCCTCCGTTCGTCGGGTGGTGGGATCCGGGCGCCCTTGTACTCCACCGGGATTCCGCCGAGAGGGTAGTCCTTGCGTTGGGGATGTCCGTGCCAGTCGTCGGGCATCTCGATGCGGGTGAGCGCGGGGTGCCCGTCGAAGACGATTCCGAAGAAGTCGTAGGTTTCGCGCTCGTGCCAGTCGTTCGTCGGGTAGGTGCGGTAGAGCGACGGGACGTGTGGGTCGCTGTCGGGGATCGCGACCTCGAGCCGTATCCGACGGTTGTGGGTGATCGAGACGAGCGGATACACCGCGTGCAGTTCGCGGCCCGTCTCCTGCGGGTAGTGCACCCCGCTGACCCCGAGGCACAGTTCGAAGCGGAGGTCCGCATGGTCGCGCAGGGTGCGGGCCACCAGCGGCAGATGTTCGCGGCGGACGAAGACGGTCAGCTGGTGGCGGTGCACGACGACCTTCTCGACCGCCTGGGCATAGCCGACGCCGGTGTCGCCGGATCGCTCGTCGAGGACGTCCTCGAGCGTGTCGACGAGGGCGTCGAGGTACCCGCCGTAGGGTCGCTCGGTGCTGCCGGGCAGCGTCACCCGGCGCACGAGGCGGCCGTAGCCGCTGGTGTCACCGGATCCACGCACCCCGAACATGCCGCGTCGGACGGCGATCACCTCGTCGGCGCGGTCGTGGTCGGATCCTGCCCGTTCGAGATCGGTCATCGCGGCGGCACCGTCAGTTCGATGAGGGGACGTTGGGCCAGGGCCGCTTCCTCGGCGGCGCGGATCGCCTCGGCCCGGTTCACACCCAGGGGCATCTGCGCGATCTTCTCGTGCAGCGTGAGGATGGCGTGCAGGAGCATCTCGGGCCGGGGCGGGCAGCCCGGGAGGTAGATGTCGACGGGGACGACGTGGTCGACCCCCTGGACGATCGCGTAGTTGTTGAACATGCCGCCCGACGAGGCGCACACGCCCATCGCGAGCACCCACTTGGGTTCGACCATCTGGTCGTAGACGCGGCGCAGGGCGGGGGCCATCTTCTGGCTGACGCGGCCGGCGACGATCATGACGTCAGCCTGTCGCGGGGAGGCCCGGAAGGCCTCCATACCGAAGCGGGCGATGTCGTAGCGGCCACCGGCGGTGGCCATCATCTCGATGGCGCAGCACGCGAGCCCGAAGGACGCCGGCCACAAGGAGCCCTTGCGCGCGAAACCGGCGAGGGTCTCGACGGTGCTGAGCAGGAAACCGCTGGGGACCTTCTCCTCGATGCCCATCGCCCGTCACCTCCCCCGGAATCGGACCGGACGCCCGGCCGTGGGTCGCCCGTTCTCGTAACCCGTTCGCTTGCAGGACATCCCGTCGTGTACGCGGGTCGTCAGTCCCATGTCAGGCCTCCTCGTTTCCACTCGTAGGCGTAGGCGACGAAGACGTTGAACATGAACAGCGCCATCGCCGCCAGACCGAAGACGCCGAGCGCGTCGAAATGGACCGCCCACGGGTACAGGAAGACGATCTCGATGTCGAAGATGATGAACAGCATCGCGGTGAGGTAGTACTTCACCGGGAAGCGGCCACCTCCCACCGGCTGGGGTGTGGGGTCGATGCCGCACTCGTACGCGTCGAGCTTGGCGCGGTTGTATCGGCTCGGGCCCGCGAGGCTCGCCACCGCGACGGAGAAGACCGCGAAGGCAAGCGCGATGCCACCGAGTACCAGGATCGGTACGTAAGCGTTCATGCGACCTCCGGTTGCTCGCGCGAATCCGGCCGCGGGTCTGCTCGTCGCCCGCGAACCCACCCCCGCCGCGCACCGGGCGGTTCCGCCCCGGCCCAGGGTTGTGAGTCACGGCACACACTAGTGCTGTTCGCGTCGGACTTGTCGCGATTTCACGCCCTCGATTCGGGGCGGCGTGTCGGGCTGCTCGACAACCGGAAGGGGGGTAGATTTTCCGGCCCCACATACGAGTTCGCGGCCGGGCGGTCGCGCGCCGGAAGGGTCAGGAGGGGCGCGAGCGAGGGGTGAGCAGCGCGAGGACCTGCCGGCCGAGCCGGATCGGGTCGACGGGATGACGCAGCGCCACCTCGGCGCCCGACCAGCGGGCGAGCCATTCGTCGTCGGCCCGGGCGATCAACACGATGATCGGCGGGCACGAGTCGAGTTCGTCCTCGAGTTGTTTCGCGAGGCCCATGCCGCCCGCGGGGGCGGCCTCACCGTCGAGCACGGCGAGGGCGATGTCGCCGGCGTGCATGCGTTCGACGACGACCGGCGGTGTCGCGACCTCGACGTAGTCGAGTGGAGGCAGATCCGGGTGCAGGCGGGTACCGAGGGCATCACGAACCTGTTGCCGCACGGTCGCATCGTCGCTGTAGACGAGGATGCGCAGCGAGTCGGTCACGGGCAAGATGCTAACCGAGCACACCCGCCCGTCCGGGGAACCCGCGTGTCGCGGCGGCGCCGCGACGTCGGCGGGCCGGGACGAGCTCAGGATCCGCTACCGAGCGGATGCCACCGTTCACGGATCTCGGGACGGGTCGCGGTCTCCGTCTCGTCGTCGTGGATGATCGAGGCGGGCGCGATCATCAGGTGCGCCAGCACGATGCACGCGCCGGTGAGCATGGCGAATGCGGCACCGATCAGATACGACCCGGTGAACACCGCAGCCAGGAATCCGATCGTGAGCATCCCCGTGAGTGCGATGATCGCGAGAATCCGCCGACTCGAGCGTGGCATCGAATCGGACCTCTCGTCCGTGGATGCAACCATGAGCATCTCCGTTCCTCCCCGGAACGGCGCATCTCGTACTCCCGCATCCACTCATCGTTCCCGGTCGACGAATCGTCGGTGATGAGCAGACCCCCGCGGTGGCCGAGTGCGGCCGCCCCCTCCTCCGCTCGGACCGTGAGCGGTTTCGGTAACAGAATACTATCAAATGTGACATTCGTCTCGTGCTCTGTTTGTGGGACATCACGAAGTTGTGGACGGCCCGGAAATCTGTCGGTAACCGACAGTCCCTTCAGAAGGTTAGGCTCACCTCTCGAACCGGTCCGATCAGTGAGAGGTACCCATGAATTTCCTGTCCCCGCGCCGCCTCGGGTCACGCGCGGTAGTCGTGCTCGCCGCCGTCGCACTCACCGCCTGCTCGTCCGGTGGTGGCGACGACTCGAACGGTTCTCCGACCGGCGACTTCGAACCCGTCGCGATCGAGCACGCGCTGGGCACCGCCGAGATCGACGCGCAGCCCGAGAGGGTCGTGACACTCGGGATGGGTTCGGCCGAGACGGCGATCGCACTGGGTGTCACCCCGGTGGGGATGGAGGAATATCCCTGGGGCAGCGACGAAACCGGATATCTGCCCTGGATCCACGAGGAACTGACCGAACGCGGCGAGCCGCTGCCCGAGCAGTTCACCGGTGGCGCCGAGGTGGACGTCGAGGCGATCGCCCGACTCGCTCCGGACGTCATCCTCGCGCCGTGGTCCGGCATCACGCAGGAGCAGTACGACCTGCTGTCGGCGATCGCCCCGACCGTCGCCTACCCCGAACTGCCCTGGACGATCACCTGGCAGGATCAGATCGAGACCATCGGCACCGCGCTCGGCAGGCACGACGAGTCGCTGGGTCTGATCACGGGGATCGAGGACACCTTCGAACGCACCGCGGCCGAGCATCCCGAATACGCCGGGGTGACGTTCTCGTACATCTACAACACCGGTCCCGGAACGCTCGGGGTGTTCATGCCCGACGAGCAGCGCGTGGCGATGGTCCGCGGACTCGGGCTGACGGTCGATCCGGTCGCCCGGACTCTCGAGGAGACCGAGGGCACCGACTCTGCGGTCATCGGCCTCGAGAACGCCGGACTGCTGTCGGAGTCGGATCTGATCTTCACGTTCTATTCCGACCCCGCGAACCGCGCGGAGATCGAATCGCAGCCGGTCTACCAGCAGATTCCGGCGATTGCACGCGGGTCGTTCGTCGCGCCGGAGGAACAGCCGTTCGTCACGGGATCGTCGATGATCAATCCGCTCACAGTGCCGTGGTCCCTCGACCGCTACGTCCCGCTCGTCGACGAAGCGATCGCGAAGCTCGACCGCTGAGCCGGACGCACCGGTGGTGCGCCCGGCTGTGGGGCGTCACCGCCGGCGTGTCCGGCTCCGGGCGTCACCGCCGGTGTGCGAGCCTGCGGACCATCAGATCACCGATCGACTGCATGATCTGCACCATCACGATGAGCACGACCACCGCGAGCAACAGCACCGGAGTGTTGAACCGCTGGTAGCCGTAGACGATCGCGAAGTCGCCGAGACCGCCGCCGCCGATGACACCGGCCATGGCCGAATAGCCCACCAGCAGCACCAGGGTGAGGGTGGCACCGGCGATCAGCGGGGACAGCGCTTCGGGCAACAGCACCTTGCGCACGATCTGCGCGTTGGTGGCCCCCATCGCCTGGGCCGCCTCGACCCGGCCCCGGGGAACCTCCCGTAGAGCGGATTCGACGATCCGACCGAAGAACGGGATGGCACCGATGGTCAGCGGCACGATCGCCGCGGTCGGTCCGATCGCGGTGCCCACGATGAAGCGGGTGAACCCGATCAGCGCGATCAGCAGGATGAGGAAGGGCAGCGACCGGAAGAGGTTGACGATCACGCCGAGAACGGTGTTGAGCGTCCTGCGCGGCCACAGTCCGGACGGGGACGTCAACTGCAACACGATCCCGACGAGCACACCACCGACGACGGTGAGCACGAAGGACACCGCAACCATGTAGAGCGTCTCGAGGGTGGCTTCCCACACCTCCGGGAATGCCTCGTACCACTGCAGTTTGTTCATCGCGCCTGCACCGTCATTCCGTGAGTCCCTCCAGTTCGGCTTCCGTCCCCCACGCCAGGGTCAGATACGGGCGATCGGCCACGAATCCCTCGATGAGCGTCCGATCGGTGCCCGCCGTGAACCGCAGGCGCATCCGGCCCACGGTGACGCTGCCGACCTGTTCGACGCGGCCGCCGACCACAGCGATGTCGGCATCGAGCTCGCGGATCATCTCCGCGAGCCACGGTCCGTGCGCGGCATCACCGATTGCGGTGACCAGCGCCGTGTCCGCGCCCGATCCCGTCGACGGGTCGGTACCGACCGGGACGAGTGCGTGCCCGAGCGCCGACTCGGGATCGGCGACGAGATCGACGATCCGGCCCGTCTCGACCACCTGCCCGGCGTCGAGTCGCGCGGCCGAGCTGCAGATCCGGCGCAGCACCCCGAGTTCGTGGGTGATCACCACGACCGTGACACCCAGGCGTCTGTTCACCTCGGCGACGAGATCGAGGACCTGATCGGTGGTGTCCGGGTCCAGGGCGCTCGTGGCCTCGTCGCACAGCAGTACCTCGGGTTCGACGGCGAGTGCGCGGGCGATGCCCACGCGCTGCTGCTGTCCACCGGACAACTGCGAGGGATAGCTCTCCCCCTTGCCGGCCAGGCCGACGAGATCGAGCAGCTCGAGCGCCCGCTTGCGGCGCTGGTCCTTGTCGATCCCCGCCACTTCGAGCGGGAATTCGACGTTCCGGATCACGGTGCGCGAGTGCAGCAGGTTGAACTGCTGGAAGACCGTCCCGATCCGGCGACGCGCCGCTCGCAGTTCCGCGCCGGACAGGGTCGACAGGTCGTCCCCGCCGAGCAGGATCCGTCCCGAGGTGGGTCGCTCGAGCAGGTTCAGACAGCGCAGAAGGGTGGACTTGCCGGACCCGGACGGGCCGACGATGCCGTAGATCTCGCCGTCGGGGATCTCGAGCGACACCCCTCGCAACGCCGCGACCTCCCCGGAGCGCCCGGCTCCGGGGAAGGTCTTGACGAGGTTCTCGACGACGATCATCAGTTCGTCGGGTGGACCGGCAGCACGGCGCCGGAGTAGGTCTCCTCGATCCAGGCAGCCGTCTCGGGCGACTCGAGGGCCTCGGCCAGGGCGGTCACGGCCGGGTCGTTCTCGTTCTCGGCCCGCACGACGAGCAGGTTGGAGAAGGGGTTGTTCTCGACCTCTTCGGTGACGATGGCGTCCTCGGCCGGGTTCAGGCCGGCTTCGAGCGCGTAGTTGGAGTTGATCACGGCGGCGGTGATCTGGGCGTCGTCGAGCTGACGGGCGAGCTGCGGACGCTCGATGGCGACGAGGTTCAGATTCTTCGGGTTGGCGGTGATGTTCGATTCGGTCACCACCGACAGGTCGGCCTCCTCGAACGGAACGTCCATCTCGAGCAGACCGGCCGACTCGAGCAGGTACAGCGCGCGGGCGTAGTTGGTGGTGTCGCGCGGCACGGCGACGGTGTCGCCGTCCTTCAGGTCGTCGAGCGAGGCGATCTTGTTCGAGTAGAGGCCGATGGGCTCGAGGTGCACGTCGGCGACGGCGACGAGGTCGTCGACACCCTTCTGCTTCTGCCAGTCCGTCAGGTACGGCTCGTGCTGGAAGAAGTTCGCGTCGACGTCACCGGCCTCGAGCAGTTCGTTGGGATCGACCTCACCGGTGATCTCGACGATGTCGAGCTTGTAGTCGCCCAGCGCCCCGGTGCTCACGATCTGGTCGAGGATCTCGACGTGCGGGGTGGACGACGCCGAGATCCGGAGGGTGGTGCCGTCCCCTTCGGACGACGAGCAGGCCGCGAGACCCGCAGCGAGGGTGAGCGCGGCGGACGCGACGACGATACGACGCAGTGACATCGGGTGGATACCTTCCGTTGGGAATGCGGGGACGTTGGAAATACGGGGACGGACAGATCGATTATCGGGGTGCGGCGAAGCGGGCGAGGAGATCCGCGTGAAAACGCTCCGCCACGTTCGGATGTGCCCGCAGGCGGGACTTGAGTGCGTTGAGGCCGTAGACGGCGTGCAGCGTGCCGCCGTGTGCGTCGGGGCCGACGCCGCGGGCGGCCGCGGCCAGATCCGCGGGCAACTCCACCGCCGGGAGTTCGCGGTCGAGACCGGGATTGAGGAAGAAGGGCAGCGACACGCGGTCGGTGCCCGCCGGGGGCGGCAGCACACGATGGACGGTCGCCTGGAGGTAACCGCCGGTGGCGACCTCGAGGAGTTCGCCGATGTTGACGATGAAATGTCCTGGGAGCGGGTCGATGTCGACCCACCGTCCGTCGCGTTCGACCTGGAAGCCGGTGCTCCCGGGCTCGGGATACAGCAACGTCAGCGCGCCGACGTCCTTGTGGCTGCCGACCCCTTGACCGGTGACCGAGCGGTCGTGCCCGGGATACCGCGCGATCTTCAACAGCGGATCGGGATCGGCGAAGGCCTCCTCGAAGTGATCGGCGGGGGCACCGAGGGATTCGGCCCACGCGCCGAGCAGCCGGCGTCCGACGTCACCGGCCTCGTCGATCCAGCGCAGGGCGAGCTCGCGCAATCGGGGGACCTGCTCGGGCCACAGATTGGGGCCGTGCAGCACCTCCCAGGGGCGATCGGGGTCGATCCCGGCAACGGCGTCGCGTTCCGGGCCGATGTCGAGCTGTTCGCGCCAGTCGACGTAGCCCTGGGTGCGTTCGCCACCGACACGGGTGTAGCCGCGGAAGTGGGGTGAGCGGATGTTCTCGATCGCGAGCTTGTCCGCCTCGGGGAGAGCGAAGAATTCGCGGGCCGCCGCGACGAGTTCGTCGGCGAGCGCGGGGTCGATCCCGTGACCGGCGAGATGGAAGAACCCGATCTCGTGGGTGGCCTCCCGGAGGCGATCGAGCAGGGCGTTGCGTGTGGTGTCGTCGCCGTCGAGATCGGACAGATCGATGACGGGCAATACCGTCGAATCGGACATGATGTGCCTTTCGAACCGCATCGGATGCGAGGAATTCCCGGTCACCGCCGGATCGTCGGTCACAGCGGACTCAGGGGAATCGTGAGAGCAGTGCGAGCAGCCCCGACAGGGGTGATCAGCGGCAACGACAACACGCAGGAGCCACGGCGCTTCGAGCGCGTGTGCTCACAGTCTGCGCGTGAGTGTTGCCCATGTTCTCCTCCGATGAGGTCGCGTGCGACCTTCGACGACAGTGGCGCCACGACGTGGTCCTGATCAAGGCTAATCGCCGCCTCGACCACCCGGCAAATCACCGTCGACCGGCAGTGCGACACCATTGACAGCAGACTGCCGTTTTGTCAGCATATTGTCATGACCGAAACAGTTCACGTCGCCGTGTACGACACCCTGGCGGACTGGGAGATCGGATACGTCACGCCACACATCGCGGATCCCGAATGGCAGCGCAACCCCGGCCGGTACCGCGTCCGTACCGTCGGAGCCACGACGGAACCGGTCACGACCAAGGGCGGACTCCGCATCCTTCCCGACACCGTGCTCGCAGACGTCACGCCGGAGGACAGCGCGATGCTGATCCTCGCGGGCAACGACATCTGGCCGACCGACGCCTACACCCCGTTCGTCGACAAGACCCGGCAATTCCTCGACGCCGGCGTTCCGGTGGCCGCGATCTGTGGCGCGACCGGAGCGCTCGCGGCTGCCGGCCTGCTCGACGAGCGGCCGCACACGAGCAACGCTCGGGAATTCCTGCAGAGCGTCGGATACGGTGGCGCCGATCTGTACCGGGACGAACCCGCGGTCACGGACGGCGATCTCATCACCGCGAGCGGCATCGCCCCGGTCGACTTCGCCCGCGCGATCTTCGCCCGGCTCGACATGTACGAACCGCGCGTCCTCGACGCCTGGTACGCCCTCTACGGCGAGCGCGACCCGCGCGGCTACTACGACCTCATGGCGTCCGGGTCGTGACGGAACAGTACGCGGCGGGGCAGAACGCGAGTGAGCAGAACGCCGCCGAGCAGCACCCGGCCGAGCTGCTCAGCGCGGCCGCACTGACGGCCTTCCGCCTCAACGGGCAGTTCCTCGCGCTGGCCGAGAGCCTGGCGCGTCCCGTGGGCCTGACCGCGGCCTGGTGGCAGGTCCTCGGTGCGGTCTCCCCCGAGCCACTGCCGGTGTCCGCGATCGCCCGCGAGATGGGCATCACCCGGCAGAGCGTGCAGCGCATCGCCGATCTCCTCGTCGACAAGGGCCTGGCGGAGTACCGACCCAATCCGGCGCACCGTCGCGCCAAACTCGTCGCGATGACGCCTGCCGGCCGCGACGCGATCCGGGCCATCGGCCCCGCCCACGCCGACGCCGCGCGAGCCCTGTGCGAGGAGACCGGTGCCGAGGAACTGGCGCGGATCGTGGAGGGCATGCGTGCGTTGTCAGCCGCCCTCGATCGGTCGGCCGATCAGCTCCCCGACGGGCGACGCGGCGGGAAGTGACGGATGAGCCCTTCCTGCACGACGGTCGCGACGAGTTCGCCCTCGATGGTGAAGTAGCGGCCCGTCGCCATCCCACGGGAACCGGCCGCCACCGGGGATTCCGTGGCGTACAGGTGCCATTCGTCGAAGCGGAGCGGACGGTGGAACCAGATCGAATGGTTGACCGTCGCCGCCACGATCCGGTCGAGCCCCCACGACAGGCCGTGCGTGGTGAGGATCGAATCGAGGACGGTCGTGTCGGACGCGTAGGCCAGCGTGGCGACGTGGAGCAGCGGATCGTCGGGCAGTTGCCCGTCGGCGCGCATCCACACGCGGTTGTGGCCGAGCTTCTCCCCCGTTCCCCGCAACACCCAGGCGGGGTCGTTGGCGTACCGCATGTCGATCGGCTTGAGCGCGCCGACGAAATGCGGCAACTGCTCCTCGAAGCCGCGCAGGCGTTCGCCGATCGGCGGGAGCGCTTCGGGCAGTGGAACATCAGGAACGGTCACCGAGTGTTCGAGGCCCTTGCCCCACCGCTGGAAGGCGGCGAGCATGACGAACAGTTCCTGGTCGTCCTGGTAAGCGGTGACCATTCGGTTCGCGAAGTCGCGGCCGTCCCGGTGGGTGACGACGTGGTAGTCGATGGGCCGCTTGACGTCGCCGCCCCGGATGAAATGGGCGTTGATCGCGTGCACCGGACGATCACCCACGGTGCGTCCGGCCGCGATGAGCGCCTGCGCGACGAGCTGACCGCCGAAGGTGCGGCTGCCGACCTGTGCGGGATGACCGCCACGGAAGACGTTCTCCTCGACCTGCTCCAGATCGAGCAGGCCGAGGAGAACGTCGAGATCCGTCGTGTCCGACAGTGTCACCGGCTGTCTTTCTCGCCCAGCCGGTGCACGTGGATGAGGTTGGTCGAACCCGAGCGTCCCGGAGGCGCCCCGGCGACGATCACCACGAGATCGCCGCGCTGGTACCGACCGAGCGACAGCAACGCCGCGTCGACCTGTTCGACCATCTGGTCGGTGGTGTCGACCGGCTCGACCGAGAAGGTCTCGGTGCCCCACGTCAGCGCCAGCTGGTTGCGGATGTGCGGGACCGGCGTGAAGGCGAGCAGCGGCAGCGGGGTGTGCAGCCGCGCGAGTCGTCGCACGGTGTCGCCCGACTGGGTGAACGCGACGAGCGCCTTGGCGTCGAGACGCTCGCCGATGTCGCGGGCAGCATACGAGATGACACCGCGCTTGGTGCGCGGAACATGCGTCAGCGCAGGCACTTCCGTCGAATCCGACTCGACGGCGGCGATGATGCGCGCCATCGTGCGGACCGTTTCGACGGGGAACTTGCCGACCGATGTCTCACCCGAGAGCATCACGGCGTCGGCACCGTCGAGCACGGCGTTGGCCACGTCGGAGGCCTCGGCGCGGGTGGGACGCGAGTTCTCGATCATCGATTCGAGCATCTGCGTCGCGACGATGACGGGCTTGGCGTTCTCGCGCGCAATCTGGATCGCGCGCTTCTGCACGAGCGGCACTTCCTCGAGCGGAAGTTCGACGCCGAGGTCGCCACGCGCCACCATGACCGCGTCGAAGGCGAGGACCACGGCCTCGAGATTCTCGACGGCCTCGGGCTTCTCGAGCTTGGCGATCACCGGCACGTGCCGACCGACGCGGTCCATGACCTCGTGAACGAGTTCGACGTCGGCCGGCGACCGCACGAACGACAGGGCGATGAAGTCGACACCGAGGCGCAGGGCGAACTCGAGATCCTCGATGTCCTTCTCAGACATGGCCGGAACGGAGACGTTCATCCCCGGCAGGGAGACACCCTTGTTGTTGCTGACGGGTCCGCCCTCGATGACGCGGCAGACGACGTCGTTGCCCTCGACCGCCTCGACGACCAGTCCGACCTTGCCGTCGTCGACGAGCAATCGGTCGCCGGCGACGGCGTCCTGAGCGAGTTCCTTGTAGGTGGTCGAGACGCGGTCGTGGTCTCCGACCACGTCGTCGACGGTGATGCGGACTACTTCACCGTGTTCCCACACGGTGCGGTCCTCGGCGAATCGTCCGAGCCGGATCTTCGGCCCCTGGAGATCGGCGAGGATGCCGACGGCGTGCCCGGAGGCCTCCGACGCAGCGCGGACCCGGTTGTAGTGGCCCTCGTGGTCGGCGTGTTCACCGTGGCTGAAATTCAGGCGGGCGACGTCCATTCCGGCGTCGACGAGATTCCGCAGGACATCGGGGTCGGCGGTGGCCGGCCCCATAGTGCAAACGATCTTGGTGCGTCGGGTCACGCTTCGAGCCTAGCCTCCGAGCCTGCGAGCCTCCATCCCAGCACCCTGGCGCGTGTCGCCGGGGTGCTGACGGGACGGAGACGTCGGGATGTCACGGACGGAGCTGGCGTCCGTTCTTGTCGCGGACCTTGCCGGTGAGCATGAGGATGCCGTCGATGAGCGGCCAGATGCCTCCGATACCGCAGGTGAGCCATGTGACGGCGATCTGCGCGACCGCCGTACCCGGCTGGTCGAGGTAGAAGCGTCCGGCGCCGAAGGGGCCGAGCAGGATCTCCAGCACACCGGCGGTGACCTTGCTCTTGTCGGAGTACGGCTCGCCGGTGTAGGGATCGCGTCCGAAGGGGGCTGCGGCGTCGCGACCGTACGGGTTCGACGGGTCGGGGTATCCGTAGGCGGGCATCACCCCGTAGCCGGGCGGCGGACCGTATCCCTGCCCGCCCTGCGGCGGCGGACCGTATCCCTGCCCACCTTGCGGCGGCGGACCGTAACCCGGCGCCTGGTGCGATCCCTGCGGACCGGTGTACCGCCCCTGTGACGGGTCCTGCTGCGGGGACCCGATCGGGAAGTGCGGATCGGGGGTCCCGTAGACCGGTCCGGTGCCGGTCTCGGGCCGGCCCTGATGCTCGCCGTAGGGATAGTCGCCCGGGGACGGATAGTCGGACTCGTGCTCGGCCGGCGGCGGGTAGCTGGGCGTGGTACCCCAGCCCGGTCCGTTGCCGACACCGGAGTAGGTGTCCCACCCCGGCCCCGGGGTACCGGTGGCACCACCGAGGGAGTCGAGGGTCGGCGGTTGAGCGGACAGCGACGCCTGCGCGGTGGCGTCGTAGTCGAACGCGCGTCCGAGATCGGGCGGCGGGGTGTGTTCGCTCTCCGAGGACCGCTCCGGCGTATCGGCGCCGGAGGCGGACTCGCTCGGCTTCGTCAGGTCGGGCTTGGCAGGCTCCGTCTTGTCGGGCTCCGGCTTGGCAGACTCCGAATCGGATGCTCCCGAAGTTCCCGGGTCCTGTGTGGTCACGAGTGATCCCCCTTGCTGTCTCCGGACGTCGCTTCGTCGACTCTACCGGCGGCGGACGACGAGCTGCCCGAGGCGGCATCCGCCGAGTCCGAGCTGCCCGACTCGGCATCCGCCGAGTCCGAACCGTCCGACTCGACATCCGCCGACGCCGGGGCGGAACCGGCCGGGTTCAACGACGCCGGGTCCTCGCGGCCCTTGCGTGCGAGGACGAAGTAGGCGACCGCGAGCACGAACACGATGCCCGAGGTGAACGTGTTGATCCGGATACCTGCGATCTGGGTCGCCGCGTCGGTGCGCATGAGCTCGATCCAGAACCGGCCCGCGCAGTACCCGGCGACGTACAGGGCGAACAGGCGTCCGTGGCCGATCGTGAACCTCCGGTCGACGAACACCAGCAGCAGCACGACGAGGACGTTCCACAGCAGCTCGTAGAGGAATGTCGGGTGCACGACGAATGCCACCTCGCCGGTGGACACACCGTCGACCAGCCCGGGCGCGACCTGTCCGGCGTCGTTGCGCCGTTCGTAGATCTCGAGGCCCCACGCCACCGTGGTCTCGCGACCGTAGAGTTCCTGGTTGAACCAGTTGCCGAGACGTCCGATGGCCTGCGCCAGCAGGATGGCCGGGGCGAGGGCGTCCCCGAAGGCCGGAAGCGGGATCCCCCGCCGACGGCACCCGATCCACGCACCGAGCGCACCGAAGGCGACCGCACCCCAGATGCCGAGGCCGCCCTCCCAGATCTTCAGGGCGTCGACCGGGTCGTTGCCGTCGCCGAAGTACTTCTGCCAGTCGGTGGCGACGTGGTAGAGCCGCCCACCGATCAGGCCGAAGGGCACCGCCCACACGGCGATGTCGAGGACGGTGCCGGCCTGTCCGCCGCGCGCGACCCAACGGCGGTCGCCCCACCAGATCGCCACGACGATCCCGACGATGATGCACAGGGCGTAGGCGCGGAGGGCGAACGGTCCGAGATACCAGACGCCCTGCGGCGGACTCGGCAGATAGGCCAGAACAGACGCAGTGGATGTCACGAGTGCACGTTAGCGGAGCGAACGCCCTTCGCGAGATCCCGAGTCAGTGCGAGCAACGCGTCGTGCCCCTCGGCGACGGCGGAGACCAGCGCCGAGCCGACGATGACACCGTCTGCGTAGCCCGCGATCTCCGCGGCCTGGGCACCGTTGCGCACACCGAGACCGACACCGACCGGGATGTCGGAATGCGTGCGCACCCGGGCGACGATCTCCGGCGCGCGGTTGTCGACGCTGTCGCGGGCACCGGTGACGCCCATGGTCGAGGTGGCGTAGACGAAGCCGCGGCACTTGTCGAGGGTGGTCGCGAGGCGCTCGTTGGTCGACGACGGTGCGACCAGGAAGATCCGGCCGAGTCCGTACTTGTCGGCTGCGGCGATCCATTCCTCCGCCTCGTCCGGGACGAGGTCGGGCGTGATGATGCCGAGTCCACCCGCGGCCGCGAGGTCGCGGGCGAAATTCTCGACGCCGTACTTGATCACGAGGTTCCAGTAGGTCATCACGACCGCGGCGCCACCGGCGGCCGTGATCGCTTCGACGGCCGGAAAGACGTCGCGGACTCGGACGCCGTTGGCGATCGCTTCGAACGCCGCGTTCTGGATGGTGGTGCCGTCCATCACCGGGTCGCTGTAGGGGATGCCGACCTCGATGAGATCGCAGCCACCCTCGACGAGGGTCTTCATCGCCTCGACGGAGCGCTCGACGGTGGGATAGCCGACCGGCAGGTAACCGACCAGTGCGGCGCGGTTCTCGGCGCGGCAGGTCGCGAAGATCTCGGTCAGGCGTTCGTGCGGGGCGCTCACTGGGCTGCTCCTTCGGTGCCGGTCCGCTCGGCGGACTCGGACTCG